>Ga0164297_10000262_pt1 | contig 67337 bp, 45 predicted proteins | sample GEODES058metaG_FD_113539 | JGI IMG/M metagenome (GOLD analysis project Ga0164297, IMG submission 113539) | Dystrophic lake water microbial communities from Trout Bog Lake, Wisconsin, USA - GEODES058 metaG | ecosystem: Environmental > Aquatic > Freshwater > Lake | place: USA: Trout Bog Lake... | reverse complement strand
GAATACTCTTTGATCTTCTGAATAGTTGATAACATTAAACCAATCCAGTAATTCCAAATCAATCATTTGTTGGCTAAACGATTCTACGTGAATGTAAAATGTATCTCCGCGTCGTTGACTATCACTGGGAAAGCAATGAATCATTTCTTCTTGCCATTGGCTTGGGTGCCAATTAAAATCAAATGTAGTATAATCACAAACACTATTAATAATCCAAACATATTCTGTTTTGGCTGTGTTTATGATTCGGCGGAATGTGTCTAAGTAGTTGTCCATAAAACGTGTTTTATGGATATTGGGATTGTGTTCTTTTAACACATCAAATTGATGACGTGCTATTGTACCGTTTTGATGATCAACATAGTATATGTCAGCTTGATTAACGGTGCGTACCTGTTGATCCTTACGATAATGCCATTGCTTTTGATCTACTGTATCAATGTTAATCAAATAAACTCTGCCATTGTCTTGCCACTGGTCGGGCCAAACATGTATATACTGTTCTTCCCATGGCACTGGTATAAAGTCGAAACTAAAGTCTGTGTAATCGTTGCCCCCATAAATATACCAGCAGAACTTGGTTTTGCTCTGCCGTGCGGCATCTGCTAAATCCTGAGCAGGTTTTTCAAATTCGAATAAGTTGGGCTTTGGTCCCCAATAAAAAACATCAAACATGTATAATATTCACAGTCACTACGAAAATATATTTCTGGCACTTCAACCTATTGTAACATATCGCAGGCTACTTTACCTACGACCTTTTGGAGCAACTCAACCAGAAAATATAGAAACCATAACTGACTACTATGGACACATTTCTGGTTATGTTAAAAATAGCCCTATGTTTATATTTTATGACCAAGAGCCCATCTACGGAGAATATAATCATAGATTACTTGATTATGTTCAAGAAAAATTTCAGGCACCATTTGTATTAGTCACCACCGAACAAAATAGCGAGCCCTTGGATACGATAAAACAACGTTACAATTGGCCAACTGCTTATTACTTCCATCACGCATTTGCAGCAGCAGATTGGTTTCGCGGCTATCGATATCATCCATTGATGATAGATCCCGGTAAACGAATACTATCTAAAAAGTATATTTGTTTTAATCGACTGACCGGAGGACATAGGGTCTACCGTACATTGTTGGTCAGTGAATTAGCCAAACGTAACTTATTAGACTACGGACATGTTAGCTACAGTAAAATTTGTCCCGATGGTGGCGATTATGTTGAGCATTTAGAATCAAGTCAATTGGACGCAACGCTAATCAAAGATACAATCTCTACTGTAGAACAACTGCCCGAACTTCGCATAGACTTTAAAGATCAATCGATTCCCAATCAAAGTTTTACATTAAATGCTATTCCCGAAACACAGGAAAGTTTTGTCTATGTTGTTACTGAAACTTGCTACTGGGATCGCAAAGATCATCTAACAGAAAAAGTGTTTAAACCTATCGTAAGTCGTATGCCTTTTATTGTTGTTGGCCCTGCTGGTAGTTTAAAATATCTACGTAGCTATGGATTTAAAACATTTGACTATTGGTGGGACGAAAGTTACGACACTATCGAAGATCCTGTAGAACGTATGACTGCTGTTACAAATCTAATTCAAAAAATTTGTGGTTACGACTTACGTGATCTTGAAGACTTATTAAAAGAAATGCAATCTACCTTAGATCATAATTATCGTAGATTTTACAGTAACGGCTTTTTAGATCAATGTTGGTCTGAGCTACGTGAAAATTTGTCCCACGCAGTTTCGTGCATATAATATAAAACGGTATTGGCAATAATTTGGGCTACTGCTATACTGGTGGCAACAAATGCCTGCCCTGTTACAACATAACTGATTAAAAACGTTGACCCGGATCCTATAAATCTCCAAGACAACGTTTTCCAAATCCTTTTAGCCAAGCCCCAGTTCCTTACGAATCTTTGTAGCCGAGATGTCGGTTACAGAGTCATCAAATGTTTCTTCTCCGCTTGTATATCCTACGCCACGGCCCCAACCAATATGTACAATGTTAGGCACTACTTGTATTTCATACTGACCCTGATAGATAGGATCTAAATCGCGACGAATAAATGATTTAACCTTTTCTATTTCAAATGGATTACTACCTTGCCAGCCTTGACAGTCGCGTATTTGTATAACTACCTGTCCTGTACGCTGTATTAGTCGTTCAAATAGTGCGCGGTGTCCATCATGCCATGGTTGCCAACGTCCCAACATCTGCACAGTTTCTTTCCGCCAGTCGAATACGGGGCGGCGGCGACGGTCAATTATGTGTTGTCCAATAAACTCTGCCCATTTTTCTGCTGCCTGTTCTGTGACACGGAAATCGTAAACTTCGGGTTCAACAAATGCGGCATTAGTATCAGCATAACGTCCTTCGCGAATAGTGTCTACCCAAATAGTCCAGTCGGCTTTGAAGTTATTACGCATTTCAACTAAAGGAGCAACAAAGTCACAGATAACATAGTCCCCACCGGCTTCCATACTAAACTGAAACATACGTAGACTTTGACGAATACGACCGTCATTGGAGAAGTCCCAGTCGTTATATTTGCGACGAATATCATCGGCGTTGAACCAGTTTACTAAGACCTTGGGATCGATGAATTCATTTAATGCTCGGCCATAGCTAATATCCCCGTGTTCTTCTAAATAGCGTTTAAGAGCTGCTGCTAATGTTGTTTTGCCTGCACCAGGTAAACCCATAATTAAAATACGTTGTGTCATGATACCACCTTTACATTATATAATTTTTCAAAGCGATCGGCATCTGCACGATCGTTAACCATTGGCTCTCCACGAATGTTTAATGAGGTGTTCAATAACATTGGACAGCCAGTCATTACATACCACTTTTCTAATAATTCTCTGATTCCTGATCCATCAGCTGGTACAGTCTGTATCCTACTGGTACCATCAACATGGGTAATAGCAGGAAATAACTCAGGATTCCTACAATAACCGACGATTTGCATATACCTACTGTCACTCCAACCATCAGGGAGATCAAAATACTGATCAACATACTCCTCCAGAATAACCGGTGCAAAGGGTCGAAACTTTTGTCTGCGTTTGATTTCATTTACTTTATCCTTTATATCATTGCCACGTGGGTCTGCTAACAAACTACGATTGCCTAAGGCTCTCGGTCCAAACTCGGCAGCACCAGATGCAACACCCACAATGCGATCACTAAGTAAATGATCCAGGGCAGAGTTAACAGGGTAAGGACCAGGAATGCAGTGGCCCAGATAAGCATCGCGCCAGTTAAGACGGCCGCCATAAACCAAAGCGGCGGCGCCAAGGCTACTACCAGCATCGCCAGGATTAGGCATAATCCATATATTATCAAAATAGTCTCCTAAGTTTCTATTAGCAAGGCAGTTAAGTGCTACCCCTCCCATGTATACCAAATTGCGGCTCCAGCCAAAACACTTGGCACGAACCATTACATTATAAATTAATTTTTCTGCAAGTGCCTGGGCACCAATGGCAATATCTTCTTGGCTAACGTGACTCATGTAGGTATTGTCAACTCCAAGATGTAAATTTTGTTTAAATTTTACATCGTATAATTCTTCAACAAAGTCGTTTTCTAATATGTCGCTTTGTTTCCAATCTCTACCGTAGGCACTCATGCCCATAAGGATATATTCATCTTCCATGGGTTTAAGTCCAATACGTTTGGTCATAGCACTATAAAACAATCCGATACTGTGAGGATATCGTTGTCCCCATAGCCGGTGATACCGAGCAACTCCATTGTCGTAGTGAGCACCCCAGATACTTACTGTATCAAATTCACCAATAGCGTCAATAACTACTACTGTGGCTCGATCGTAGGGGCTGGTTTGAAATCCTGCTGCGGCATGGCTTAGGTGATGATTATGTGTTGTAACAGGAACACCTGTAAAGAATCCCTGTAACTGTTTGTTAAGTACCTGGCCGGTAGTTAACTTGTTCCACTCTACGCCCTGTCCTGAATATAGCTGGCGTAGTTGTTTCTTCCAAGGAGTTTCATAGTAAGCAATATGATCAATGTGACGACCACGTGCTAAATCAAAAAACATTTCTCGATGTAGATCAGGATCGTTCTTAATTTTGCTGTAACGCTCTGCGTGTCCAGCATACAAGATATCGCCTTGATTGTTGATTACTGTAGCGGCAGCGTCATGAAAGCCAGCCGAGATTCCCAATATGTTCATAAATTTTATCTGCTATTCGTTCGTGTCCAAGTTCCAGTGGATGTCCTGCGGGTCCTTTAACACAATCACCTTGCCAACAAGTCATTCCTTCTCCGGTGTTCCAACCTAAAAAGTATTGGCTATCAACTTGATCTAAATAATGAGCAAGATCGAGTTTTGTTAAATCATTTGCCCAATCCCAGTTACTCTGCATATTAACAAAAATGTACCGTTGATTGCGACCTTTAAGATATTCTTGTAGTGCTAACAGTTTAACTAACCAACTTTGGGTAGCATGTCGATCTTCATAGTGTTGAGCAAAATATTCTGGTAACCATTTAAATTGTCTGTGATGCCAACTGCTGGTAGCAGTTACCGGAAGCTCTTGTCCGTTAAATACCAAATCCAGTCTTGCTACATCTGTCCAAGCGCATATGACTAAATCGTATGTATTTTGGATTAGGGTATCTATGGTAACTCTAAAGATCCTATCATTGCTTCCCCCGGGTAATCCCAAATTGGTAACCGAAGAATCTAATTTATTAGCTAATACCTGTGGCCAGGCAAATTGGCTTGGATTATTGTAAACAAAAAATCCATCGTTGCCTCTTTCGTGGCCGGCGTCGGGTAATTCTGCTCCATAGGTGTAACTGTCACCAATGGCCAATATTGTTTTCATTTATAGATAAATGGATCTCGTTTACGTAGTTCTTTTAATTTTTTACGGTATTGGATTTCCAGCTTGATTCTGTTATACAGATTTCTTAACCAACTCATTGAATTTTCCTTGTATTAATTTGGCTGCTGCCTGATGTGCTTCATCTAATGGATGTGTTGTTCCTACTGGGTATTTATTCTCTATGGCCCACTGATAAAAACCTCTTGGGCTTTGCGTATCCTGTGGATTTATTCCAGCTGGGAACCAAAACCAATTTTCTTGATCTCTGCGTATTTGTTCTGTTAGGCTATGTATAATGTTGTCGGCTCTGTCAATGGTATTATTGTACCATATACTGTTGTCAGCACAGGTAAACAAATATGGTATATTATTTGTTTTTAAATAGTTTTGCAGATAAACAATTTCTTTAAGTGAAGAATATATTTCCCAGTATTCATTATTGCCAACGTGACGATAGAATGTGTCAGCAAAATCCGCTACTCCAGTTTTTTGAGCACGATCTAATGCGGCTATTTGGTCTGTTAATGTTTTTTCATCAAAGGTTGCATATTCTTTTTTAATAGCATCGATAGTGTTTACAGTCCAGGGAGTAATAGTATGCCACGGACTGTTTATCTGATTGGTACTATAATTAAATCTAAATTCATATCTGCCCGGGAATGTCCAACTTACAATAACCACTGGACGTTCAGGAAATATAGACTCACACTCGGCGATAACTCTACGTGCTATAGAATCATTTCCATAGCCAGGCCAGGCTACGCATTCATAATCGTAGTCTGCAGATACCAATGCCGTAAATGTTTTTAGACTATATTTAAAATTTTTACCACGAGCGCCTTTAAACGTATCGCAATCTGATAGTTCGCTACCATAGACAAAACTATCACCCCCGGCTACTATAATCATATCCTGGCCTCATCATGTCTATTTGCATTTGCTTATATGTAGCGTCGGACCAGCAGTAGTCAAACTCAGCTGATACTCCATCTACTTCTATTCTATATATGTCTAAGTGACTGCTTAGTGTGTCCCAAATAGTTTTATAATCTGTTGTACCAAAACTGCCAGTTAAGTCAATCTGACCCAATGGCAAGTATCCTAAACTCAGCTTAGGATCTGCGGGATCGCGATTGTTGTTAACCAACCATTCACGGAATGCTGACTGCTCTTTATCGTGCCAGAAATGTCCGCCACCCAGGGTAATATTGTTGCCCCATTCAACATCAAACTCTCCGCTATAATAACGTAACTCAGTAATAGCTTCGCATACTGTTTCTGTTAGCTCAGGTGCACCTTCATCACGGAATACTTCGTATAAGGTCTTACCTATTTGTGTCCAGTGCATATAAACACCACCCAAGACACGATCATAACCGTTGGTTAAAAATCCTTGACGATGTGTGTCTTTTAAATCGTAACGACGAGCATTTAAAAAAGTAGTAATTTGGCTTGGACGTACCCAATATGGGTCAGTTGACAATTTGCGTCGACTGAGAATTAAATTTTCCATCTCATGACATATATTGTTCAATTGACGAATTGCATATTTGGTTTCATAGTCTGCACGTTTATACCAATCACTTAGCCCCCATACTGTACCTTGTAGTCGCTCAAAGTGATTGTGTAGTCGGTTCATTATCTCATGGTTAACGCCATTGTCGGCCCAGTCAAATCCAACTACATTGTCTGGTGTAAATGTTTCTTCAATTTGATAATCTGTAAAAAAGTTATTAATTGTTTGAACGTGTTGGTTAAGTTCGTTACATAGATATTCTAATGTACGTGCTGTTTTAGGAAATCCCATGAAACAGAAATTCTTTTCTAACAGGTTCCCAGATTGCAGTAACTCCGCAAGTGCTTGAGTCCAGTCAGCACCAAGTTCGTGGTCAAATACATTGATTGTATAATCAATTTGATCACGATAATTCAGTGGATTTCTTAATATTATTTTAACTGATTGAGTCATACCATTCTAATGCTTCGGATCTTTCTGCAAGTATATCACGCATAGTATACTGATCATTTCGGATTTGTTCAAGTCGTAAGATGCGTTGTTTGCCACGTTGCAGACCTGATTGATATGTGTCGGGCCATTGTTCAGCAAACGTGGGACGGGTTTTAAGTTGGACCATTATGTCGCGCAGGGCGCCAGGTTCTAAGCCGGCAACTATTTCGTCTACCCAAGGGTGTAATACCGACTTAGGTAGTGCCAGCGGAGACATAATGATATCCGGGGAAAAACTAAAAACTACTTTGGCTAATACGTCTACTCCGAGAGTTTTCGCGAGTTCTTGTATCTTTTGTACTTCAAAGAGTCCTGGTGTAGTAAGAGTGAAGTCCATACGGACTTGGCGGCTGTGTTTGCTGTACGTAATTCCTTCAGTGAAGTTCTTAAGCCATTCATCAAAATTAAGACCTGATCGAATATACTCTCCAATTCGGCCCGTACCATCGATGCTTGCACAGATTTGCCAGTCTCGAAGCCCAGCCAAAATGTCACGATAGAGATTAATGCCCCTATAATTAACACGACTAAGATTTGTGTTATATCGAGCGTAAACATTTGGACCATCTCCTAATTCAACAATACGTTTCATATACCGCCAATGCTGTTCATACATCAACGGCTCGCCACCTACCCAGTACACTTCTTCTACTCGATGTTCCTCTACTGCGTCGGCAAACTCTTGTTCAATTTGCGTGTCTTGGAACTGTTCAATTTCTTTCTTTACTTCGGGCTTCATCCAATTGTTTTTTGGATTAGTCCAGTCAATCATTTGATGCTGACGTTGTTCACTTTCCCAGGCGCTGGACAACATATCGCCACACATACGGCATTTAAAGTTACAGAGATTACTAAAGCGATAATCCCACGACACAGGTTTCATTGTAGTAAAACCCGTAACATCTGTCATTGCCATTGCATCTAAGTACTTATGCCCAAACAGCTGGTTAAAATAACTACGGTAAACGTCGGTGTTTAATAACTTACTATTGCATACATCACATTCGGGTAGTGTTTCACCTGCCATCATGCGCCGACGTACTGACCGCATATGATCTGAGTTCCAATGTTCGTCTAATGTAATAGGTATATACTTACCTGTGCCACTTGCTGTGTCTATATACTGTTCAAAGTTTTGTGCAGGTTCTCTACTTGCACAACACATACGGCGCTCAGTCTGTGGACTAAGGTAAGTATGCGTCCAGGGTGCCATACATAAGGTATCGGGTTTTGTCATAGCCATGCCTTAATAGAACTTAAATTGACTGTTTTAAAAATTTTGTTTTTAAAAATTTCTTTAAATTCTTCGTAGTGAGGTGAACTTGGAATATGTACACATTGCTCATCAAAGTTGTGCCATGTGCCCCAATCTTGTAAAGCTGTAAAATTTGGTATTAGTTTATATTGACGGCAGAACTTTACAAAGTCTATGCATTCTTTATAATTGGCTCGTTGTATTACAAAATTGCCTAATGCTGTTTTATTCAAAGTTAAAAAATATTCTAAATTAGATATCAGTTGATCCCAGTCTCCGCCACGTCTAACTATTTCATAAGTTTCCTTTGTAGCTGCATCTATGCTAATACTAAAGACTGTTTTGTCTTTTATTTTATCAATTGTTTCAGAATTCTTTTTCATTAACAAAGCATTTGTTTTAATGCTAAAATTAATTGTTGATAACTCTGCGTAAGAATCAATCACACGCTTGTACAAAAGACTTGCAAAAGGATCACCGCCGGCTAATTCTACTCGTACAGGTTTATCTGATTTAGCAATCCACTCTTTCATTCGTTCGGTCCAGACAAAATACCCATCAATAATTTGCTCATCTTTGATAAAGACCATATGTTCTCTACAGCTTGGGCAAGTAATATTACAGCTTATATCAATTTGTATGTATAAGGACAAAGGTGTTATTACATTGCCTGGGGCATATCGCATACCGCACTGATCTACTGCACAAAAATTATACTCACCGGATGCAATAGATTCTTGAATTTCCACAGCCTTGGGACTTGAAAAAATTTCATCAAAACTATGAAAATCCATAATATGTCCCACAGGGAAAGGCACGAATCCATCACAGTGGCAGACAAATACTCTGCCATTTACGTCAACTGTTACATTTGTAAATGGCACATAGCAACGATGTTTTATTCCTGTTTTAACACTGGGCAAATTAAATGCCTGTCGTTTATAAACTAAGTCGTGGTCAGGGTCGTCAAAATTTGTTGGTCGGTATTTGGTAGTCCAGGTTACATTAAAAACTTTTTTAGGGCCTAATGCTATTTGTTCTTCAGTAAATTTATCTAATTCTTTTTGTATGGTTGGGTTTTTGCCAACAGCGCCATTTAAATAATCGCGAAAACTTGGCCAGTCGGCTCCGGCCATCATATTATAATCTTCTTCGAGTACGTATAACTTTAAGTTATCAACCATTGAATGTAATACTTTCTAAATTTAATACGGGCGCATTAGCAACCGCAACTAATGCATCTAAATTTGCTACACGACCAATCACAGGGTATCCAATATAACTAATAATTTTTTCTTCTGTATGCTCTTCAACAAACTCAGGTGCATGATCTTTAAATGCTGAAATAATTGCGTCAACGTCAACAGGTTTATCAAAATTGGCAATTACTATATTAATGCCTGGGCGTACAAAATCATGAAATTTACAAGTTTGTGAAATATTTGTATAATCTTTTTCTAAAAATATTTGTAACGGTCCATGCCCTACATAGGGATTTTGTAATCGTAAGTCGCCAAATTTTAGTGTGTGCTGGAAAAGATCTGTGCCAGGTAATTCAAATCCTGCATCATTAAACCATTCTATTTGCAACCAAGCATCTCTTTTTTGTTTTTGTCCAAACTGTATTAAATGTAAACAATAGTGTAACTCGTGTAACAAATGATCTAATTCAGCTGGTACACGATCAAACCCATTGGCCAATAATTCTTCTAAGTCTTTGTGTAGTAAAGCAGTTACACCAACATCATAATGATCAAATTCCCAAGACCATCCAAGTTTTAGTTTAGCTTCTCTTGCTAACTCCAACATATATTCAACTGTGTATTTGGGCCTGTCCCTAAATATAGGAAACTCTTGTTCGTAGTTAGATTTAATTAAGTTGGCATAGCTATAGCCTACCGCTGTTTCGGCAATGTCTAATTCTAACGTAGGGCAATCTTTAAATGTTACTTGTATCTGCGGCATAACCCATGGCCTCGGCTATTTCAGGGTGTGTATCTCTGAAATCTTGATGACGATATGCATCAGTTTCCTTCATACGTCTACGGAACTCAACTCCCTCGTTGCCTGCGCCTAATTCAATAAATTTAATTACATTATCAATTTCTTGTTGATAGTGGCTGTTGGCCCATTGAGTATTTTTTAATTTTGTTAAGACTAACTCTTGTGCTCGGGGTGTCATATTCTGTATATTCATAACTTCGGGACTGTGTAACATATTAAAGTGTACACTACCAAAATTCTTAGTATCCGCCCAGGCCAGTAGTTCATCTAAATAATAGACATTTTGTATGTTAATAGTAAAACATAATTGAGTAGTAATATTTGGGCAAGTAGAGGCTTTCATTGCGTGAGTACGATCAATTGTTTCGTTTACAGTTGTCCAGCTGGCGCCAAAGCGTTCGTATTCAAAACGATCGCCTACATTGTCAATACTAAAAGCAATGTCGACACGCCCAAAGTGTTTCCAAATTTCTTCGTGATCCGGTGATTGTGTTCCATTGGTATTATAATGTATATCAATATTGCGACTATGTCCTTGATCCACAGCATATTGTAGTAGATCAAAGTGTTCCTGGATCATCCAAGGCTCGCCACCTGTAAACTCAAAGTACTTGATATTGGGCAACAGGGCTCGCATATTATCCCAGAATGTTGTTGTCTTGCGTGGCCAAGCACCTTGCCGTAACCAGGTATAGGCAATGTGTGACTTCTTATCCTCGCCTGGCGGTAGGTAATTCATTTCTTCTGTAGCCCAACTGCTCGACGACCACGACCCACAGATACGGCATTTTAAGTTACAGATGTTGCCTAATTTTAAATCAACAAACCAAAGTTGATCTGGATTATCATTGGCCCAATCTACCTGCGGATATAGTTCTTTTAATCTAACGCGACTGTGTATACGTTTACTATCGCGACCGGCAGCTTCTTCGTCCCAGCAACGACTACAGGTCGCGGGCTTTTCACCTCGTCGAAATTCTCTGCGTAGCTCTTGCATGTATTCACTGTGGTAAACAGTTTCTAAGTCTGTGTGATTTAGATCATACTTAGCGCCATACTCGTCACGAATTTCTTCGTGTGCTAAACAGCACGGACGTGTAGTACCCATTGGACTGGTTTCAACACTAATCCAGGGCAACATACATATTGTGTCAGGAAGGTTTATATTGTCTGATGTCATTTAGTTCTGGGAATACTGTAAAAAAGTCTTCGTTGCGTACACGATCAATTTGATCGTTGGTGTGGAAAAAGTTCTTTAGTTCGTGTGTGCTGTCTTGTTGCATCATAAAATTAACAACTCCCTGATAACCACTGGTAGCACGTAGTAGTGTATCCTGCGGTTCGAGCCATTCTAAATGTTTTTCAATTTTTTCTTTGGCCTGTTGTTTAAGATGTTCGGGCAATACATCAACACGATATCTATGTGGGTGTTGTAGAATATTAATATTCCAATCCATTGGGCGTAGTAGACCTAAATCTACCCATTCTCTGTGGAAGTCTGTAATATGTAACACGTTCATCATACTAACAGTACTTGATACATAAAAGTCTACGTTGGGACAAATCTCTAACATACGTTCGCGATTTTCTACTGTTTGGCGCCAGTCTTGTCCTTTGCGTATATATTCGCCACGAGCATAACTACCATCTAAGCTGGCGCCCACACTAACGCAATCAAACAATTTCCACATTTCAAGAACATCACGTCCTTTAAATTTAAGCTCGCTAAAGTTTGTATTGTAGATTAGGCGTACATGGAACATTTCTCGTTTGACTAACTCGTCAAGTACTTTCCAGTGTTCTTTCATAATTAGTGGTTCGCCACCGGCCCAATAAATTTGTTCAAGGTGCGGGATATGCTCTTGCATCTGTTCCCACATATCATCTTCGTCTTTACCGGCATACATTATTGCTGGGTATTGTGGATTCCATCCTGCGGCTTTTTCATCCTTGTGCCAATTACTCGAGAATATACCACCGCATGTGCGACACGCAAAATTACAAAGGTTACTAAAGCGAATATCATAGTAACGTAGTTTAAAATCGTCATAGGTGCCGTCTTCCTTTGTATCATCAACTATGCCTACATGGTGTCCAAAGTTTTTATTGGCACTTTCGCGCATACTAAACAACTTTGATTTTTCTTGCTCGTAACACTTATTACATTCCTTACAAGGTTTTTCATCAAGCATATTACGACGCATTTGTTTTAATGGTTCGTCGTTCCATATTTCGCGCATAGTCTGTGTTTTGAGATTGCCAATAGGATACTCAGGTTCGCTTAGACAACAAGGAAAAGCACGACCATCTGGAAAGGCATGCATATGAAGCCACGGAATCATACAAAATGTATCGCTCTTGATTAGGCGATCAAGTTGATCTTCTCGTAAGTCTTTTTCGTCAATGTAGACTGGCTTACGGAATCCATAGTTGTAATTTTTATAATAATTTTCTAATTTGTCTGTCATAATGAATTGTACCAACTGGCTAATGTAGGGAAAGCTTCTGTAAAGTTTTTATTTCTACGTTGATCATATTGTGTATAAAAACGTTTGAAGTCTTGCTGTAATATATGTTGTTCTGCAGCGTCTGCGTGTGGAGTTTTAACTACATCTAAATAATCAATTAGGCGTTGCAGTTGATTAATTTCAAACTGATGCAATAAAGGATCATTTTGATTGGCTGTTAGCCATTCTTGCAATCTAATTTTATAGTGAGTGCGAATTCCATCTGGTAGTACTAAAGGACTTTGAAAACTTGGGAATCGTAATATATTTAGCGAAAATGTAGGGAAGTCTTTTCCGTACTCACGTTTCCAATTCATGCAGCACTCTAAGAAACTGTCCAGAGTATCTAAGCATAATGCGTTAATGGTGCACATCATATGGAAACCTTCTATATTGCCATTGGTTAAGACTTTTTCTACATTATTAGCCCAGGTGTCCCAGACAAGCCCGTCGCGAATGTATTCGCTTTGTTGACTCATGCTTTCATTACTGGTGTATAAATGGAAATGTCGAATACTGTGTGTAGCGTCAATTAGTCGATCAATTAAATCGTCTTTGGCACCAAGATTGCTGTTCATGGCAAATCGCATGTCGGGATTGACATCTTTGGTCTTGAACCATTCTAATAACTTCCAAGTGTCCCCGGACATCAGGGGTTCCCCACCAGTAAGACGTAACTCTGTTAGTGTACGACTTAGGTCTGATTCCCACCACTTAAAGAACGCTTCAACGTAAGGATTAGTCTCACCAAACTTATATAGCTGACTACTTCCATGGCTATGAGTAAAATGATTCCTGCCGTCTGAAGTGAGGCCGGTAAAAGGTCCATTGGTGTCAATATCTTTAACCCAAGTGCTACTGAAAGCAGGGTTACAGTAACTACACCCAAAATTGCATGTGCGATCAAAAGCAATTTCAAGCGTTCGTAAATCCACATCGTTGCGTGATGGCCCAACATAGGCTGTCTCCAATTCTTCGTCTGTATATATAACTGTTTTATAAACTCGGTCTGAAATATTGTCCCTACCGATATCTTCTATTTTCCAGCAGTATTCACAACCTGCTGGACGCTCTCCTTTCTGCATCATAGCACGTTCCTCTTTTTTCTTAGGAGTGTTATGAAGTGCTTTTGGGTTCGCTTCAACATCTGCTACTTCTACTTTATGTGGTAGTGGATGATGACAACTTGTAGTCATCCCCGACCCTAACCATATAGTAGCATTGTACCACTTAGCTCCACAGAATGATTCTGACTTAATGTCAATCACTCTACGTTTGTATTCTAAATCTGTTTCGTTATTTTGTCTTGGCATAATCTTTTATATATTCTAATGTTTTTAAAGTTTCAATATTAGAACGAACTATGGGCAATTCTAACAACTCATCGGGTATTGTTATATTGTTGTTTAAAGAAAAATGAAATTCCTCAGGCTTGTCAAGAACTGTCAATCTCCATAGAGTTATTGTCTTACTTTCTATCCACTGCCCTAATTCTAATAAATGATTTACATTATCTTTTTGTACAACGGTATTAACATTTATTCCTTGATATCCATTATAGCGATTGGCTAATATTTCTAAGTTAGATTCTAATTTATCCCACTGGCTATTTTTTCTAATTTGTTCGTTCAACTGTCCAAATCCATCTATGCTGACTGTAAAACTAATATTACTAAACCTATCCAATGACAGTAGCATATGGCTGGATAGTGTTGTAGCATTTGTATTAATAATAATTTCGCAGTCGGTGTTTTCAACAGTATCAAGCAAACGACTAAAAGATTTTATTAAAAATGGTTCTCCCCCGGCAAAATAAATTCTTTTTGCATTTTTGTTAATATCAATTTCTGGCTCATACTGCAAAAACGGCAATGCAATCCCTGCTCGCAATGCGATCGAACTACTGTCAGTTGCGTTACAAGTTTGACATTCTAAATTGCAGAGATTGCTGTATCTAAGATCGTAGTCAACATAGGCCGGTTCATTACCTGCCAGATGTGTTTCAATTGCTGCAACAACATCTTCTTCGTTTACTAACCAATCTCTGAGTAGTTGCTGTCTGCGACTAATCAATTTAGATTCTTCTTGCTTATAACACTTTGTACACTCAACAACTTCTACATCATTTAATATATCTGTACGAATTTCAGTTAACCTTGTGTCATCAACAACTTTGGGAGATATGCAACATAGTTTTCTCTGTTTTTTTACATTAGTATGATAACTTATAAACGGCAACGGACAAAATGTTTTACCAAATTTTAATTGTTCTGTTAAATTAATTTTTGGCATAATATTCGCACTCTTTCCAGAATTCTTTCATCTCCGGGAATGTTTTTAAAAAGTCAGTATGTCTGCGTTTATCGTGCTCGTTAAAGAATCGATAAAAATCAGCACGTTGCATTTTAACGTACTCTGGATCAAGATTGCAACCTTCTTTCATCCAATCTATGTCGCGGCGCATACGCTGTACTTCATAGTCTTTAAAGCCGTGAAATGGATCTTCGGCGGTTTCCATGTTGAGATCCATCCAATCGGCTACACGCTCTAATACCGAAACATACACAGGTGGCAAGATTTGTAGGCTTTGCCAGCGAGGTTGTCTAAGCAAGGGAGTATCAAACCAAACACGTTGATATGTTGTACTGTGTTTGCGACGTAGACTTAAAATATAGTCCAATTGGCGTTGCAGTCCCAGCACACTCAAATTATTCATTGTAATAATAAATGTCAGACTATTACGCGATGGAACTTCGGTCAAGTATCGATCAACATAATCAACCAATCTATTCATATCCAATCCATGCCTAATGTATTCAGCGTGTGCGGGTGTGCCCGAATCTAAGCTAACATACTGCATGAAATGTTCAATTTGAGTATTACATAATTGTTTGACATAGCCCAGATACTTTTCAAATAAAACAGGTTCCACACTAAAGTTACTGGTTACGTCTAAGTGCAATTCTGGATTTGGCATGGCCAAGACATAGTCAAATACCTTGTAAGTATTCTTATCCATCAATGGTTCGCCACCGGTCATTCGAAAGTGTTTTAGTCGCGGATATAGTGTAGGCCACCAATTCCAAAATGCTGTTACATAGGGGTTGTCTTCTCGAGCAGGGATAGGACGATTACGACCAGTAAAGTGACTGGGATCATTGTGAATAGTGCCAGTAGGAAACCCTCCATATCTCGCAACTTCTTCGGCCCACGAGGAACTAAACTGCGGACTGCAATAACTACATTTGAGATTACAGCCGTGATTAAAGTTAACTTCAACATAACTGGGTACAACGTCATCTTCTTCTCCTGTACTGTTTTTTATTTTTTCGTAATGTTCTGCGGCCCATGGTTCTCCAGAACGATAATGCCTGTCGCTTAGATTTCCCATGTCCTCCTGCGTCCAACAATAACTACATTCATTTGGACGTTCGTCTTTTAACATAATAACCCGCTGTGCTTTTTTATGTGCTGTATTATGTAATGCACCTGGATTAGCAACAAGTGGCACAGGATCTATAGCATGTAACGGCGGATGATAGCAACTATTGTTAAGTCCAGTCGGCAAATGTAAACTTACCTGTTGCCACTTGGCCAAACAAAGAGCAGGACCAAGACTCTCCTTCATTGATTCTGCAGATGCTAAAAAATTTGATTTACTCATCTTGTTGTTCTACTGTTAGTCCCCAGGAAATTGTATTAAATATACGCTCGGTTATAAAGAACAAACACATATTGGTCACTGCCTGTGCAATAGCAAACTCTACTGCTGTGGCATTACTACTACCTGTAATAAAAACCTTAGCAAGTATAAAACTTACTACCATTGTTATTGCACGATAGATTACTGTTTTGGCCAAACTTCGATTAACTCTGTCCGATCCAGTGTTGGTTCTGCCCCAGATAAATCGAATCCATACACGCTCGTGTAGGTAATAAATTGCTGTACCAAATACAATCACCCCGGCACCAACTTTAATTGCAGACTGCAGGTCGCCACCAAAAAATACAGTTAACAGCATTATTGCAATAACAGATGCTATTCGGTATAAGACTGCTTTGGTAATTGTTCTTGTGTGTGTTTCTTTAATTAACATTTTATAAAATTCCTCGATAGATATTTTCTTGATATTTTGCCGTTTTCGTTTGTTGGGATTTCATCCGTTTTAATTAACAATTTTGGAAAGCAATGATCTCCCAACGACAGAAGAAATCTACGTATTTCTGTTTCAGCAACATCGCCTACGTATATACAGTTAACATCATGTTCACCAAATATTGTTACTTGTTGCAGATCAAAAAACTTTTCCAATAGTTGCGCTTCTAAACTTAAAGGATTGACTTTTATCCCATTGACATTTATTTGTTCTACGCTACGACCAATTATAGTATAGTAACCATCTTCATCTACTGTTGCTAAATCACCAGTATCCATCCAGCCATCAACTACTACAGTTGGTCCTTTAATTAATAGTCGATTTCCTTCTAACTTTGCTTCGACGCTAAAAGGTCGTCCAACCGTGCCGGGCTTGATAGGTCCATTGAGTGGATTAGTAATACAAAATCCCATGGCTTCTGTCATACCAAACGCATCAAGAATAGGAACCCGATAGTAGTCCTGAGCTATTTTTAATTTTGTTAACGGAAATGCCACCGACGCCGATACAATTAACTTTAAGTCTGGAAATTGATATCTTGTAAAAAAATTAATAATTTTAGGAATTGCTGTCATTAGTGTTGGGCGACTTGCTTCCACTAAGTGAAATTGTTTAGTATTAAAAAATTTAGTCTCGCATCCAGCTTGTTTTGTTGCCCAGTAAAAGTGTTGCCCATGAGCATGCCACAGTGGCATAACAGATGAATATCTATGGTTAGCATCAAGATGATAAGCATCAATCATTGACTGTGTCATTATATTCTTTTGTTCATCATTGAATCCGTAGAACTTACTGTCTCCTGTGGTACCGCTGGTGTACCAATATAATCTTTCACCCGGGTAATCTTTACCGTTGCGAGTTTTTGTGCCTGTATCGGTTACTAATAGACTGTAGTCTGATTTTTCTAACAGATAATTCATTCTTGACTCAGAAGAATCAGGACTTACAATCATTAGACTATATTCATTTTCTAATTCTGGAATACGGAGTTCAGGATTTTTAACGCAAATAACTGCACGTTTCATTTTAATCTTCCTTCCAGATATTCTGTTAACTGCTTGGCATAATACTGATGTGCTTCTAAATTAGGATGTACTCCATCTGTAGCATACCAGTTATTTTCTTTAATTACAGACTGTAGAGTCAGAGGAAATACTTGTGTTTGATCAAGTTGATTGTATAATTCTGTAAATTTATCAAACTGTTTTAGTGTACGTGCAAACGTAAACAAGTAAGGTTGATTACGATACTTTAAAAACTCTTGTAGCATAATAATTCTACGTAAACTTGATTCGTATCGAATCCATTGATCTGTTTCTGTATCTGTTTCAAATTTCCATTCTGTTGCACTTATACGAGTATCTGTTCTATCAAACGGTGACCACATTACAATAACCATGTCGTAGGAATTTTTATGCAGTTCCTCGTTTGTACTTGCCTGTATGTAAGTGTTACCAGCATTCCATTGACTTAAATTAGTTGTATCGGCTGGCAATAACTCAGGCCAACTACCTATACCATAACTAAAACTTGCACCATTGACTAATAGTTTCATTCTCTCACCATTGGCCCTCGATTTTTAAATCCAGCTTTATAATGATGCTTAAAGAATCGACTTTCGTCTGCATCCATGTCAACAATAGGCAAACTTAATTTTTTACGCAATATGTCTCCTACACTGGTACATTGGTCCGGGCCATCGTTACTAAATGACTCCCACAGTTTTGCTAATACATCAAAGTTTTGTACCTGGCGATAATCCCACCCTTCAACCATGATCATAAATGTTCCAAGTCGGGCTCCGTATATAGCCCAAAAGCCATTGTCTGCATCTGCTCCTACTGTTTGCCAGATGCATAAATTATCGTAGTTACGACTGTTAACACGTGATTCAAATTCTTGTAGTGTAGGCTTTGCTCCGCGGTCCAAACACATCTTAACACCTTCTCGGAAGCCGGCACGCCAGGCTTGGAACGGAGTAGCGTTAGGATATGTTGTCGAGTAACAATCAGCCATTGCCCAGTAGTTAGGATAAAAACAAAACTCTACATCATTCTCTGCTGTGCCGTCTGTTGCTTCGTGTGTACGCATGTTATAAACAAACTCTTTGGTCCACGAACTCATACCTCCATTACCGTACATTAATCCATTAACAGCGTTGCGAGCCCTCCAACGAAAAACGCAAGAACGATTAGAATCGTCAAGAACCAGTTGTAGGTTGAAAAACTCAGGATCTGGAATATTGTCACCATCAATAAGCACAAAACGGTCTGTGTCAGAAGCGTCTGCAGCCGCTTTGTGAGCGGCGTCACTGCCTTTAACTCCGTCCACTCGTTTGGCCCATGGGACCATGTTTGAGATTTGTATCCAGAATTCTTCTTTTTTTGGTTCGTCATAAGTTAAAAATATGCAGTCTAAATCTGCTACATCAATTATTTCTGTAGGCATAGTACTCCGTTTGATTATATGTTTCGTTTTCTTCTAATAGAATTCCTGCGTGATCTTTTACTACTTGAAATCCTGTGTCGGATTTTTTTAATTGTACACGATATCCATTGTCTGTTTCAATCTTAACTATCTTACCATGTAAAACACGATATAAAAAAGATTGTTCGTAGACAGTTTTATCAACTACTATATATCTATTAGACTCGGGGTGGTTGGTCATCGAGCTGGCATAGATTTCACCAAGTTCATTATAGTGTAATCTATACTCAATTGGAATTGGTTTAAATTCTTCTATGGCAGAAGAAAGTTCATCCCAAAATGTTTGCTGTTCTTGACTCATAATATTTAATTAATTCTTCAGTGGCATAATTTTTATCGTAATAGTGTACAGGATGATATTGATTTATATTATTAATTCGAATTATATCTTCATCTTGTTCGCCAACTACAGTTTCTGTCCAAGTACGAGCATCTGACCAACCCTGTATACCCGACTTCATGTGTACAAAATTTATAAAATCTAAACTTGGTATAGTGCAGGTTTCCTCGCCAACCAATAGTGCTGTTATAGCGTATAGTACATCGGTACTGGGAGTATCTTCTCTGCAATTTTTAAATTGATCTTTTATATCCTTCCAGTTTTGAAATACTGTTTCTGCTGCGGCAAAAAAATTAAATGCTTCTTGGCTGTATCTAAAATACATTAATCCATTATAGACATCGGGTAAATTATTATCATCAAAAAATTGTCTATATTTTCTTACATCACTTAAATTACCTTGATAATCGCGGCATCCTGTACTGAGTACTACATTACGCAAACGCAATGCCGGCCACCAATGATCCACGCTGCCTGTAAACAATAAATCACTTTCTAACTTTATTGTTTCTTTAAAAGGCGTAAGCCTAAAGACTTGATATTCATTAGCCAGTTTCCAATTGCTGGTGCTGCTATTATTATCGGTGGGCAAATCAATAATATAATCAAAAGTATTACGATGACGCTCATTAATTTTCTCCTTGGTTGCAAGATCCACTATAACCGCACATTGGTTATTTGTCTGGGTAGCTTTGATGTTTAATGCTTGTAAATATGCTAACTCAAGATAATCTACATCCTGAGTATTCTGTGCAAATGTAACAAATCCCAATGGTGCTTTATCCACAAACACCATCCACAAATTCTTTGAAGTTATCGGTTAACAAATAATTTTTATCCAATATATGTATATTCTGTTGTGGCAATATAGTTGTCAACGGCCATTTGCCAGATGGAGTTTGAGTATGATTTACTTTTATAAAACTACCCAGCGGCGTTAATGTTTCAATTTCGTGATAGATGCTGAGCATGCCCCAGGGGATACTTTGAGTTTCATTCAACGAATATCCACTTAGTATGGTATTGGCTATTGTAAAAGCAAAATCATTTCTAAAACGTTGATTAGTAATATTATACAGAGCACGATAGTAAGAATAGTTACGCTGAATTTTTCCAACTAACTCAAACAACATACGGGCACGTTCAGATTTTCTAAACAGCACAACTGTAGCCCAGACATAGGGTAAACTGGTATTTCCCATTACTTCAACATCGTAACTTGATGTTGAAACATTATGATGCATTAGTCGATAATCGAAGTCTGTTTTAAATAAAGTTGTAAGACTATCGTCTAACACCAAATAATCTGTGTCAAGAAGAATAGTACTGTCATATGGGCTGAGATCGTAAGCAAGATATCGTCCAAAATTACGCCAACTGACAGTTTGATTATTAATTGCGCCTCTATAATTGACCTGCCCATCGTCTGGTGTTAGTCTAATAATATGATCATATTCAAATTTGGGATCGCTGTCTGGGTCGGTTACTATAGTAACTGGCAGTCCCAAATTATGTTGAATTAGACGACTGGACTGATCTGCTATGCTGACATAGTCAACAGCTTCAGTATTAAAGGCAAATACCAAGACACCTTTAGACTCGGCGGATTTTTTTGAGTTCTGCATGTTGTTGGTGCCAGGTGTTCATTACTTTTTGATAGTGTTGCTGTGCCTGTATTAAGAATACCGGCCGGTCAACTTGAATTGGATTACCATAAACATCTTCTAAATACATATCATCCATTGGCCAGCCCTGCGTAAAAGCAATTAACTCCGGAGTAATCTTAAACAGTCCGCCGTTGTGGGCATAATGTAAATCTGTTTGAATTTTTTCTCGTAAGAATTTTTTATTAGCCTGATAGTCAGTGGCACGGCGCACTTCGTTGGTGAGTTTTTCTATGTCGGTCATATTAAATGAAAATGGGTGTAGACAGTTAGTATACTATCTTACACCCTGGATGTCAACCTAAAATGGTATTAGGAAACTGAAATTGATCCGTAACTTGGAGTACCGCTAAGGTAAGTATTTTCTGGATATTCAATGTCAATACGGTGATTCCAGCTGATGTTAACCGCTTTGTTACCAAAGTCTGACTGTAGTCCACCAAGGTAAGTAGTAACGTTAAATGTAATTGTTGATCCACAGTCGCCGTGGCCAGATACGTTAGTACCGTTTGAGTTAACGCTGATAGATATGTAGTCACCGCTGTATGGATATCCGGTACTGGTTACTTGAACTAAAGTTTGAGCACCCGAGGACAAGCTATAATAGCCAAGTCCAGTATTGTTGGTAACGCCTTGACCACCCGAACCAGAACGACCAGCGTTACTACCATAAGCAAAGTTGGAGATAGTACCAATTTTATTGTTAATCAAATCAACCAAGTCTGCTGAACGACCTTGGCTATTGTTGTTTGTTGCACTAACAGTTACAAATCTAATTCTACCGCCTTGGTTAAAGAAATAACGTGCAGCATCACCAGATGCAAAACTAACAGTTCTTGAAAAACTACTGCTTTCTGCACTTGCTGTAGAACCAGCGGACCAGTTAAATGTATAAGGATTTGAACCAACTGTGGCAACAGAGCCACGAGCATAACAACTTAAACGGTTACTGTATATATTAGCAATAGCTGTGTTTAACGAACTCTGGAATGTAATCAAGTCTCCAGTGTTAACAGTACTACTGATACCAGATCCAGTGTTTAATTGATGACCATACATGGTATTCAATCTGCTAAAGAATGTAGCCCACTGTCCGGCTGTTACTAATCCAGCACTTGTTGCTGCTTTTGGAATTGTAGTCAATCCATATCCGGCATTTCCGCTACCAACACCCCAAACAGCGTTTAGTGTTCCTGACCCAGTAGTTGGGTCGTTACCTACATAATTGTTATAATCGTTAGCATCAATTAAGCCACCTTGACTGTATGACATGTTTTTTTCCTATTACGAATTTAATTTAACTACAGCTTCAATGGTACCTTCGGCTGTATCGAGTTTATCTTCTAATGCGCGACCAATTACGTTCCATGTGGTAATTTCACTGCGAGCACCTGCTCTGGCTAAGCCATTACCGGCACTAACTAAACGATCGCCTTTGCGTATTTTACCTACTACTCTAACAGGAACACGTCCTTGTACTGCTACAGGAGGATGTGTGCTGTCGGTACCAGCAGTAGAATTCATTAAATACGCTGCATTAGTACTTATGACGCCGAAGACATTCTCGCTTAAATCTTCGCCAGCTGCCATAATTTCTGCAGGGCCGCCCAATTCAACAACTGTACCAGCTGAATATGGTTGATCTGCTTCAAAACGTTCTGCTAAGTCAGCATATTTGGCATGCATAGAAGTACCATACACATTGTTAAACCAGTTACTTGTACTACCCAAATCAATAGCAGCGTTTGATGCTGGTGTTATTGCACCAGAAACGCTGACTGTGGTAAAATATGCTGGCTTTGGTGAAACGTTACCAATAATACCTTGGAAACTTGCGCCTGTTGCTGTGTTCAATGCTGTTGCACCGCTGGCACTTAATGTTGTAAAGGCACCTGTACTTGGTGCAACGTTACCAATTGGAGTTCCATTAATAGCACCGCCCGATGCTGTAGCAACAGGAACACCATTTAATGTTAACGAGCCAGTGACCGCTAAACTTGTAGTTGCTGATAGTGTAGTAAAGACGCCAGTGCTTGGTGTTGCATTACCAATTGGTGTATTATTAAGAGCCGCAAAAGTAGCTGTTCCGCCGCCACTGGTAGTAGCAATAGCCTGGCCATTTAATGTTGCGTTTCCAGAAATTACAATATTTTGTGCTGTGATGTTACCGCTAACAACCACGTTGTTAGCAATATTAAATCCGGGGTTTATCGTTGTAAATCCAGCTACCGGTGTTGGTAAAGTAAATGGATTTGCTTCTGTACTAACAATGCCAGCTAATTTATTATTAACCACAACGTTACCAACTGTGTGTAGTCCCGACACGTTGTCTGTTAAGTTATTACCTAATACGCCAGTCAATGCTGTGCCTGGAGGTGTAGCTGGACCAATAGTGATCCAATCACTACCAGAATAAACATTTAATACACCGTTGCCGCTGTTAAACCATAGGTCGCCAGCAAGAGCATTTGTTGGGGGGCTACTATTAGCAACCGAGCCACCAACAGCTTTCCAAATTGAGCCATTCCAAATTTTTAATGATAAATTACCAGTGTCCCACCAAAGTTGTCCTTTTAAAGGATTTGCGGGTGCTGTACTGTTAGCAAAATGCTCCAGTAATTTGATAAAATTTTCATTTAAATAGATACCATAACCAGCAAAGTTTTTACCAATTAGGTTAATACTTGTAGTTGAGGTGTCAGCAGAACCGTCTGCTAATGTCTCAAGCACAGTTCCGTTAGTTAGGGTTAAATTATAAGGCATTCTTCATTGCTCCGCGGTATTATTGTTATTTATGAGCTTTTAATAAACAGTTCCTGCTACCAATTTATAATTACAGCACCAGAATTGCCCGGGAATCCTGGCAAGGATGCGCCAGCAGCATCTGCGCCATTTCCGCCGCGTCCGTAGATATTTCGCGAATCTGGTACTAATACGTTAATGCTTCTGGTTGTCCAAACATAATTTCCCGAAGGATCTGCTAAAGCTACTGCTACGCTGGCTGGACCTCCCCAATTCTGTGCCGCAATATTAATGGTTAAATTTCCAGGTGTAAGATATATAGGTCCCGAATTAACAGTACCCCAATTGGCATTATTAACCACATCAATACCGTTAATAGTAACCTGACAAGCATTATCGCAACAGGCGTATACAGTATAATTGCCAGCTGTTTGTATGTATGTAGCGTAGGCTACACCAAAGCTGGCATCGTTATGTCCCCAATCTCCAGCATTTGGAACATTCCATACACCATACGCATTTAAGAATCCTGGATAAACTCCGTTAGTCGCTGGATACATTGGTATGTTAGGACCGTAAGCAGTAGCATTTAAAATTTGATCGGTTGGTTGTCCGGGTGGATTTCCTGATATAAACACAAAGCCATTATTTCCGCCAGTGCCTCCGGGCATGTTAGCCCCATGGAATCCACCGCCCTGATGGTTTGCTGTGTCGTGTTGGCCGGATGTACCTCCTGGTCCGGCGCTACCGCCCGCATCTTCTCCACCTTCGTCAAAATCGTTATCGCCGTCGTCATCGTAACGGCCCGATTCGCCGCCTTGTCCACCTGTGGCCGATAATGAACCAGCTGGTCCAGAGAATACACTGGTGCCACCAGTTCCGCCATAGACTCTTCCACCTCCGCCACCTGCTGTACTAATATCTCCGGCGCCACCTGCACCGCCAGCTCCAACTGTGATTGAATAACTTTGTCCAGGAGTAACAGTAAAGTTATTGACAGACACGGTAGAATATCCGCCGCCACCACCGCCAGATCCATAGCCAAATCTATATGAGGATCCGCCTCCGCCGCCACCTCCGCCCACAGCGTAGGTTGTAATATGATGAACTCCAAGTGGTACAGTCCAGGTATAGGTTCCAGGAGTGCCAAACACTTGATTTCCGTGTGGTTTAATAACGTTGAGAACTACAGGAACGGTTATATATCCACCGGGCAAATTATTATTAGCATTACTATTAATTGTAATAGTAGAATTGTAAACACCAATGTTTAAATTAGACGCTGTTAATGTAAACGGTGCGGTGTTTGCGGTGTAAGTGTCAAAGTTAAATCCAACAGTTGTCGGCACATTACTAACTGAGCCATTGCCAGATATAGTAATGTTTGAGATATTTAAATTAGCGCCATAAGGAGGGCTGTTGGTGCCAGAGGCAATTCTAACATTGATCGAACTGGGAGGATCTTCAACGTATGAATTATAAACAATTGGATTTGGTGAAACTACTATCCCCGCTACATCAGCTAACACTAAGCTGGTAACAGGAATAACTGTTTGATTACCGGGCCAGTAGGCAGCATTACCATCTGTACCAAAGTAACCAACATCTTGTGTGAATACAATATTTCCCAGGCTTGTTCCTATGTTAATACCTTTGACACTAAAATTAATATATCCTGAGTCGCCCGGTTGCATTGTAAAAGGCAAACCGCCATTAATACCTGTTAGATCTAAAGTGGTAATAGTAGAGGATCCATCATTAGCAACGATGTTGCTAATAGTCAATGGGTAATCGCCAGTATTAGAAAAATTAATTTGTTGCGTTCCGCTGGACCAGTGTTGATAAATTCTAAAATTAAAACTTGTAGGATTAGCGGTGTTTATACCAGCAGGGGTAGGATAAATTCTGTGCCAGCCACCATCTTGCGGTGCTTTGGTATACCAGTCTTTAACTGGAGTCCAGGCAATCTCGCCTGTTAGAGAATCTTGTGTTTTTTGCCACAGACCTTTTAGCGGCTTCCAGTTACCGTTCGCATCTTTGATTCTGGTAAGACCGTACTTTAAAAATGTCATGGTGTTTAAATCTGGAACCAGAAGTCCCCAATGTTTCCGTCTGCTGGGCCTGGTGTGTCTGTACTTACAAATTTAGCACTACCAAACCATGGTCCAGTAAGGCTGGCAGAAATAGCACTTTGGGTCCAGGCTGTAGTGGCTAATAAATTGGTATTGTCTGATGGTAATAGAGAAACGTTGTAGGTTGCATTACCTGAAAACCCAGGACTTACACTTGTAGCCAATGGAGTTGTTGCTGTAACAATAGAAGAGTCTACATAGTTTTTAGTTGCTACGCCCATTGGAACTGTTGGATCATTTGCTACTACAACACTACCATCTACACCACTGATATGTAGTGTACGTGTGCTTAATCCGTTGACATTGTTATATATTGCAACGTTGCCCCTAATGGTAGAGTTAACTAAACCAATATGTCCATCGGGAGATGCGTTAATAGCAAGTTTCCCGCCGCCTATTGCAATATTAGCTCCAAAGGTTGACGAAATGTCAGTGCGAGCATAATTAGCAGCTGTAATACCGCCCAATTGCTGTGCATTAACTGATGTTCCATACATCAGAGTATTGCCGTTGGCGTTTAAAGTAACGCCAGGATTGATTACCGGGAATCCAGGAATACTAACCAATGGAGTAAATGTTGCATCTGCACTGGCTATAGAAATTAAATTACCGTTTGTATAGACTTTTACAACGGTGTGCGAAGCATTATTAGTATCAATCACGTGCTCAACAATAGCACCGCTGATGCCATCTACTATGCTATATGCTGGACCAATTACTTTCCAATTTGTTCCGTTGAATACTTTAAGTTGTTCATTAGTTGTGTCCCACCACTCTACCCCAACAAATCGTGTATCTGGCGTTGTAGCAGAAATTATTAAAGGACTTACAGCAATAAAGTTAGTACCATTGTATACTTTTAAAAATCCAGTGCTGGTATCATACCACAATTCGCCAGGCAACGGCTGTGAGGGCGGAGTGTCATTGGCAAAATTTTGTAGTAAGCTGATAAAGTTTTCGTTTTGTAACTGGCCATAGTTAGGATAGTTATGTCCGATTAAATTAATGTCAGAAGCATTTAGTCCAGGATTAACTTTGGGACCGTCGGCGGTGCCATCTAATACCTGTAGTACTAATGTTCCATCGGGTTGAGTAATTAAATAAGACATGTCCGATTATCCTTAGGCAATACTGCTCAAATTAGTTAGGGTTTGTATGCGTACAGTATAGTCAATTTGAATTAGTCGATTTAAACTCTTTTGTACTGGGTGGAAAATAACGTGTGTTAGCATAGGACCTGTGTCAGAAACAAATGAACCAGCAGATGTTTGATCAACACTACCGTCTGTGCTACGACCAATTAGTCCCAATTCGTCGAACGTATATGTATCTGCTAAAGTTTGACTGTTATCAAATGCAGTTTGGCCAGCAGGTTCGCCGTAGTCTAATAAACAAGTAACTAAAATATCTGTATAGACTGTGCCCGGAATATGACGAATTTGAATATAATTACGTGTAGGGTCTAAATTAGATGCGCTGGTGTCGTCAACAATTTTACTATAGGTAGGATTGTATAAATTAGAATTTTGTGTACCAGTATTAGGAGGCAAATATGTAATTACGCCGGTTGGATCGATACTGCTTCCGCCGTTACCAAAACGCATTTCATATATATAATTTCCGCTTGTTCCGTTTTTATTGCTCAAACAATAAGCAATAGCCTGACTAATGTTTTCATAGTGGATAGCATTACGTTTATCTACAAAAACTTCTTTAGACTCTGGATCGTGAATCTTGATATGTCCCTGTACGTAAAAACCGCCGGTTTCGTCGGGTTTACGCTCGGGTTTTTCACCTTGTATAGGATTTTGAGTTGTATCTATCATGTTTATTTTCTACCTAATTATCTATATATTTATTGCAATTTATTACCAGGATATTGTTAATGACCCTGCGCCGCCATCTCCACCCGGAAGTCCGTATTCGCCGTCCTCATAATAACCACCGCCATTACCGCCATTTGGTGCTCCACCTGTTCCACCAGAGTAATTAGCTTCGCCGCCAGCATAGGGACCATTCCCGCCCGGAGTTCCAGTAACACTTGAGCCACCGGTGCCATCACATCCGCCGCCCTGACCACCAGTGGCCACTGCTGCTCCAAAAATAGTAGAGCTGCCATCGCCACCATTACTGCCAACAGCGCCGCCAGCTCCGCCTTGACCAATACTCCAATTTAGTACCGTACCCGGGGTCACAGGGATTACTCCTTTAAATAGGCCTCCACCACCGCCGCCACCACCGGTAGGAATTGGTTCTTCGTCGCCGCCGGCTCCACCACCACCCCCGCCGCCGCCTACAGCGTCAACAGTTATTGCATATATGCCAGGTGGTACTGTAAATGTGCCGGACCCAGTTATAAATGTTTCGGTTCCAGTTGAAGGCCATGATTGTTTCCATACCCCGTTATCATGTATAAACACCTTACGTACACGTCGCCAATCACCATTGCTGTAACTTGGTATCAATGATGTTGATAAAGCGCCATCTTGGTTAAATCTATGTATAATTTTTGTGCCTGATACTGTTATTAATCCGCCAGTAAAATATGGAGTGCCTGTTGGAGAATTATACGATATAGTAATTGCGCCACCTGTACCGGACTGTGCTATACCACCAGCATTAGTATAAGGTGCAGAGCTCCAGCCGCTTGGAACTAAATTGTTGCCATCTGATCCTGCCCAGGCTCCTTCGTCGCCGCCATAGACAGCGCCGCCTGCACCACCATCATAACCACCGCCGCCTCCACCTGCTCCACCACCGTCACCACCTTTATCTTGTCCATGACCACCAGCAGTAGATCCACTGGATTGATAGCCATATTGTTGTCCTTTACCCCAGGCAGCACCAACGTTTCCGCCTCCACCACCACCGCCACCCCCGGCAGCTACTGCTACAGGTGTTCCATTTATTTCAAGTACTGTGGCTCCACCACCGCCACCACCTGCGCCGGAACTTCCCGCTCCACCGGCAGCTCCACCCGAGCCACCATTATATCCAATCGATGATGATCCACCTGCTCCACCACCCCACCCCGCTACACCCGACGCACCGGCAGCTCCGCCGCCGCCCATATAGACGTTTACGCTATCAGTTAGGTTTATATCTATTGTACCATCAATTTGGTGTCCTGGATAACCCGCAGAACCTGGATGACTGTCATTACCGCCACCCCCACCACCTCCGCCAACAAGGTGTACACTTAATGTTACTGTGCTGGGCACATATGGTACTGGAACATTTGGTGCGTTGACGTAGATTTGTTCAACTAAGTGCCAATCACCTGCAACGCCAAACCCAGTTAATGTGCCAGATTGTGTAAATGTATGAGTAATAAATGGGCCGGTAGTAGTAATTGTACCGCCCGAAAACAATGGTTGTCCCGAAGGAGATTGATATTGTACAACTACTATACCAGAACCGCCGTGTCCACCCGGTTCATATGTACCGCCCGATCCAGGCTGTGCTTGACTTGCACCACCGCCACCGTTACCTGTGTTAGGTGCAGCATTTATACCCGGAGTCCACGCTTCTGCTATACCACCAACTCCGCCGGCAGCATAGATAAATCCTGTTAATTGACTTCTGGCTCCAGACCCGCCAGCAGCACCGCCTCCTGATCCACCAGGACCACCGGCTCCGCCTCCACCTCCGCCACTGCAATGATCATAATACAATCTGCGGCCGTCACCTGCACCTCCACTGTGTCCTTGCCCGGGAACGCCTGCACCGCCACCATTGGCTCCATTGCCGGTTGAATCTCCTACTGATCCGCCACCTGAGCCACCATCTTGTCCTGAACCAGGATTGCCCCTACCGGGCCAGCCGCCATGACCGCCACCGTAGGCTGTGTATCCGCCAAATGTAGAATTTTGTCCGTTTTGTGTGTCAATGCCGCCTGCACCGACTACAACGGGATAAGATTTTTTTAAATCAAGGGTAATTGGTTGATTGTCAAGAAAACCACCTGCGCCACCTCCGCCACCACCTACTCCGGACTGGGCAAAGCCGCCCCCTCCACCACCGCCTACTAATAATGTATAAGCCGTGACCGTAGTCGGAGAACCGATGCTGGCGTCATTAACATATAAATTTGGCATAGATTATATTTGATACCATATATCTCCGTCGGATCCGCCCGATGGTGCTGCTGTAGATACTGTGCGTCGTCCAAATCCATTGTATCCTGCTGTGGGATATACGGATACTGCACCAGATGTAGCTGAAGTTGTAATACCGTTTGTACCTGTTGCTGTAATAACACCGGTGTTGGTTACGCTAACATTACCGGTGGTAGCTGAAACATTTATACCAGTTCCGCCTGCTAATCCAAGAACTCCGGTGTTGTCAATTTTTAAATTAGTTTGTGTGGCAGTTGTTGCTCCAGTTACAGAGATACCATTGCCAGAAATAGCTGTAACGCTGGTAATTACTCGATTACCATTGTCGTATACTGTTGCACCAGCTACATTACCCGATGCATATAAATTGCCCACACTCACTGGGTCTGTTATACTTACATAGGATACACCAACGTTTGCACTAACAGCAGTCTGGCCAGCAGTACCGCGTAAGTCAGTAACAGCACGATGTGGTAAATCTAAATCAACTGCAATATTGGCAGCAGATGTGACCAGCCCTTTATTATTAACTGTGATCTGCGGAATTAAATAAGTCAGTCCCACGTTACCGCCCCATACTCCAACGTTGGTATTAACAGTTTTTAACGTGGCAGTAATATGAGTTGAGTTACCAGTGATATTAGCATCGCTTGTACCAGATGCAGAAAATGTGCTGTTTAAAGTTAAACCACCGGCGGCAGCATCAGCAAATGCAGCACGGGCCACATATAAGTTTGCTACAAAACCAGTGCTGTTTACAATTAAAGGTGGTGCACCATTTGGGCCAGAATCTGGGAATGTACTGACTATCTGCCCCGATGTGTTCATGCCAACTAAAGTTCCCAACGATGTGATGTTTGGTTGTGGGCCTGTTACTAAAGTTCCGCCAATTGAGCCAGCTACCGTTAAATTTGGTAGCGTAGTCATGTAATTTTTTAGTGTTATTAGCTGAGCAGCACTGGTAATTCCCCCAGTTTCTGTAGGGAAATATGTAGCATCTTGTACAGATGTTACCAGTGGCAAGCCTTGTATGGTTATTGTTGTTGACATATTAGTTCGTCCGATATCTTATATTTATTTTGTATTATCATACCCCGTTACGTATAAACTGAGCTTGTATTGTTGTACTGCGCTCTAATCCATATCCGTCAGTGATGTTAAAGGAAATGCCAGTTACCTGTGCAACTACGTTAGCACCATTTTTCCATACATAACTGTTGGCCGGAATTTCTTCTGTAGTATCAAATGTACCAGTTACAGAAGTAGCCAATACAGAAATTGTATTACCAACTATAGTTCCTAAATTGGCCTGTACCTGTGCGATACTGCCCGATACTATGGCTGTAGCACCAGTTGCAGGTTGTGTAATTGTATCTCCTGCTGCAAACGCTACATTTGTAGACAAGGTAATAAATTCTTGTGCACCTGGTAAGAATCTTATAATATTAACTGTACCCGGTAAATCCTGCGTAAATGTATCACCTACAGTATCAATGATAACTTCGGCACTTGGAACTGTTGGACCATTTAGCCATGATGTAGTATGGACGTTAGCCACTGTGGAAGTTGGCAATAGTTGGTTAACAGATGATTCTTCAACTAAGCTACCAATTGCGTGTACCTGCGGAGCACCTGTTCCATCAACAGCACGACGTATTTGTCCAAGTACATTGTTGTGGCGATCAATAGTCCAATATGTAATTTTTTCACCGTTGATATATACCACGCCAGGGGTTGGTGGGTATGTATTTGGATTAGGTGTCATAAACACGTTGGCATTGGTAACGTGTATGTTAGCATCAGTAATATTTAAATTAGCTGTTAGCGTTGTAGTATTTGAATTAAAGATAGCATAATACTGTGGCCATAGACTATAGTCAATTGCAGCAGCATTTGTATTCATATTGTGTACAATACGATAACTTACTGGTGTAGTATTACTGTGTAATCTTGTGGTCACTTTGATGTTTAAATTATCAAATGTAATGCCGGGTACTAATTCCTCAGGTGCATGGCTACTATAAATGTCGTAATAGGCGCCACCGTCGATATTAATATCCTCGGCACGGGTTCCTAATGCTGTGTCTAAATAGCTACTTTGAATAATTGTATCTAAGTAGATAGGATTATTAGAATCAAAATAAACAATAGATACATTTGATCCTAACGCAATATTACTCATCACACCATTTAATACCATCTTGTCTGGTGCAATACTTAAAATTTTCACATTAGCTGTAGTGTCAGTATCCGTATTGGTTACAGTAAGTGGTAAACGAGTTTCTAAACCAAATGTAGTAAAGTTAAGTTTAGCAATATTTGAACTTATCATTGTAGCATTAGTTGTAAAGAATGCTACTACGTTAGAAGTAATTACAGAACTTGTGGCATTGTATTTTAATCCATCAACACGAACACCTGGATATGTCATTCCAGACATTAACTGTTTCATATCCAGGCCAGGCATGTTGGCGCTTGGAATATAGCTGGCCGATATACGATCTGCTGCTGTAGAAAACTCTTCTCCGCCAATGGCTCTAAATTGTGTGTAGTCAAATATGTTATTAACCGCTACAGGATTTACATTTGTAACTACACCATTTATTGCTATATTACCATTGCGTCTTACAAAGTTGCTGGTAACATTAGATACTGTAATAAGGCTATTGTTACTACTGATAGAAATTATCTGTGCATTAGCTTCAGTATTAAGCTGAGTAACATAATCGCCAATATTGGCCGAAATGTTACCACTTAGTTTTAAGGTAGCACTACTGTAGACAACACCAACTGCTTCATAGCCTTTGCCATTGTATCTTACCCAGTCGGATGAAATAATTCCGTCAAATGGTAATTCATCCCAGTTGTCGCCTGGTTGATCAAAGTCACTTAAGAAACTATAAGAATCGTTTTTACTCCAAGCAGTTACGTTACTGCTATAGCTAACACGGTCAAATTTAATTGTAGTGTCAAAAGTTCTTATTTTGTTATAACTTTCATCTACCAAAGTTGTGTATAGATTAAACGGACTTGCGCCAGACTCTACTGTATAGAACGTTGGGTAAACAGCAATATTAGAACCAGCTTTACTTAACCAACGTCCGCTTAGGAACGTACCCGATACGTTCCAAAGTTTAACTGTGTTGGTAGTTGTATCAGCATAGACTTCGCCTTGTGCACCAGACCCCGACTGTAACAAAATGTCACCAGCTTTGAGATTAACATTACCATTAACAGTTAATGTTGTTGTTGGCACACCCGGACGAACATTTAATGGAGTAGCATTTAAGTACAAGTATTCACCGGCCTTAAATGTTCCAGTAACATCAATTAAGTTAACATCTTTAAGAGTTAAAACATTACCGCCGGCAGTAGCAGAATACACTACACCAGCAGCACTTGTAGCTGGTTGCGTAATAATATCGCCAGCTCGTGCATGAGTATTGCTATCTAATGTAATATCCAATGTTGGAATACGTGCTACATAATGTTGCCCAATCAATGTTGGGTAGCCCACTGCGCCTGTTCCTGTACCAACAATAGAAATAGTTGGAGTTGAAGTATAGCCACTGCCTGGATTAATTACATTAAAACGAGAAATAGTATTTGATGTGATGTCAACATCGGCCGTAACAACCGCGCCAGTACCACCACCACCTATAACATTAACAACTGGCGGCAAGTAGTAACCTGATCCAGGATTAGAAACTTTAACAGAAGCAATGCCATATCCATGATTATTATACCACGAGCTGTACTGTGGTAAATTAGCCAATGCATAGGCATCTGACGATACAGTACCGTTTGGACTACGATAAGCATTAACATTACTAATATATGTTGCTGGAATATCAAAGTCGGTTGTGTCGCCATAGTACTCGTCTGTACCATTATAGTTAATCAAATATTCACGAATGCTGGTTCTATAAGGTTTAACCTCATTGATATAGTTTTCGTAATAAGTTTGGTTATCTTGAATAAACGAAGGATATTGTATTAACTCTCTCAATTGATGGAAGATTGTGACAAAACTTGTTTTGAATACCCAGTCAACTGATTTTTGTTCAGTCAACACATAATTAATCATAAAGAAGAATAAATCATTAAAGTGAGATTTTAAATTATCTACAAAAATGTTATTCTGAATAGCATTGAATATAATACGTATTTCGTTGCTGGCAACAGTTGTAGTATACAAATTGCTGTTTAATTGTATTGTACCGTTTTCCAAGCCAACTAAATTCCACGCCGAACCGTTCCAACGATAGATAGAAAATTGACCATTTCCTCTGTTTAAGACTTTGGCTGTATCATTTATGCCAGGCGATAATGTTACTAAATCTGGATAGGTAGCAACCTGATATGTAACCTTACCAGTTGAGTCGTATGTAGTGTCGTACCAGTTTACAAACGACCAGTAGAATGGAGTATAGTAACTTTGTACAGAAACCAGTGTCCAGGTTGTGCCGGCCCAGGAATATGTAGCCCACAGTCCCTTGTTATTTTCATCTTGTTTTACTAATACAGTATAGCCAACTAATAAACCAGCAGTATCAATATAGGTTAATTCTGCATAGTTATTAACAGAGTAATCATAGTTTTCAATGCCTGGTTGTGGATCTGAACTGTACAATCCGTTGATGTTATATTCTTCAACGATAGGATATTGAATTAATACGTTGTTGACATATTGTACAAAATTCTCCAAGGCAGTTAAACGATCAACAAATATTGTTTGGTTAGGGCTGGTGCCTATACCTAATTTAGTCTGCGGAGTCAATGAAACATCTGGTACAGGATTTCCAAGTATGTCTGTGCCAGACAAACTGTCAATCATTTTCTTAATAATGCGATCAGGAATAAAGCTACCGCTTCTTCCTTCTTGAATCAATTGATATTCATTATGAATAATATTTGTATTTTTTAAACTATCGTGGTCTGCGTGGAATACTATAGTATTTCCAGAACCAATCAAATAGTCAGACACATTATAAAGACTAATAGTATCATCTCTCAATACAGCTGCATAAGGAATAGCCTGCGCTGCCGGGTTGGCAATGATATCCTGTATTGTGTTAATACTATTGATATGATTAGAATCTATTTCTCTTGTGGCTTTGTTAATTACCCAATAATAGTAACGACTGCGTAATAGTTTTGAAACAGGATCTACATAACTTTCAATTACATAAGCACTATTGTCTGGGTACAATGGTGTTCCACTGCCTTTGTATTGGCTTGGAGGAACTGCACTCATTACCCATTCAGCAACCTGTATCTTACTGCCAGGGAAAGTTGATCCCCAGTTATTTGAACGATATGTTAAATTACCTTGTTCATAGTCGTAGTAACGAACTTTGCCAATATCCCACCAGGTTTTGGTTACCTGTTCTGCACCCCAATGATAATCATTGTTTACAGAAAGATTTGGTTCGTTTTCGCCAACACCAACAGCAGCATTATATATTGCTGGATCATAGGCTGTGATGTAGTCTAAATCTTCTTGAGCAGCACCTAACACTTTGCCCTTGGCTGGATCAATATAATCAAAGTTAGTCAACAGAGTCTGCGTAGATTTATTGTAGATATACATTCTTGTAATGCTATCAAGATCTACTTTAGGTTGTTGACTGTTAATAATATCCCAACCAATGTTTCCAGTAAAGTTATTGTATGTGTAGTATGTACCAGCACTTGGAATGTTTATCTGACGTTCAGACAATGGATCTATACCAACGTGATTACTGTCACCGGGAGCACCAACCAACAGTACATTACCAGCCAATGCTAAACTTGTGCCAAATTGGTCGTTGCTTGATAATGATGTATTTTGTAATTGTTGTACCAATACGTACTGATCTGGTGTAGATACACTTAATGAACCTTCAACCAATCCATAGATAAACACAACACCCGATCCTTCAATACCATCGTGGAAAGCAGTTGATCCAGTGTCAAAATATGTTTCGTTTGTAATTTTGTCAAATGACATCATGTTAAACGATGCGCCGCGGCTGGCGCTAATTACCAACGATGTAGAATCTTTATTAGAAGTGATTTGACTACCAAAGGCATTAACATCTGCTTTACCTGGGTGTTTTAATGCTTGTACATTAGCAAATGTACTGAGTCCCATGTCTGTTAATATTGTGCCAGTGCCGGGTGCAATTATTAACTTTTCAAATGGTGTTGTGACTGTGCTGTTGATAGTTAGATAACCATAGTCTTGTGCAACAGCACTAACACCGGCAATATTAGCAGAATTGATTGCGGTTGCCACATTGGCCAATGTGGTTCCAGAAACTTGTACCAAGCAGCCATTGATATAGAAATTGTTGCCAGAAACAACAGTAGCATCGGCTACTGTGCTGGTAATGGTTCCATAGTTAGCGCCTGAGTTTACAAATCTGTAGACAATGCCACTGTGGTAACCTGGTTCACTATAACCGGGACTGGCAACGTAAATGTCTGCATCATTGCCAGCAATGTGCGATACTATACCAAATGCGCCGCCCGATGTTGGTGCAGGACTGGTTAGTTTTTCTAATAGCTGTATCTCATTAGTGTCGACTGTGATAATTGTTCCAACTACAGGAGGCTGAGTAAACGATACATTACCTGTATAAGCAGTGAAGCCACTATTTTGTACAGTACCATTGACAGTAACTTTAACTGTACTTGTAGAAATAGGGAATTGTGGATAATAAACATTGCCACCGTTGGCTACAAAACTTTCTTGACTACGATTGTAAACATAAACTGCACCGGCAGCAGCAACACCATTGACACGCTCATATGGAGCACCCACAATAGTTTGAGCGCCATCACTGGTTGTGTTTACAGTATAACCAAATTGTGAAGCAATGGCATTACCGGTGCTGACATAATTGTTACCAACAATAGTATTGGCTAAACTATAGTAACCTGTTGTATTGCTGTGATAAACGTAGACATTACCAACACCGGGCGCACCAACATACAACCAAGTTCCGTCGTCACTTGCCGAAACACTATAACCATAGTTGTCTCCATTGGCAGTTGTTGGGCTTGTTAGTGTCTGCGACCAAGGGAATGATGATACACCATTAAACTTGTGAATATGTACTCGGCCAGCCTGTGTTGCACCATCGCCTGGATGACCAATATATAATAAATTATTACTTGCTGATAGACTTGAGCCAAATAGTGTACCACCCGAGCGTTGTCCAAGATTACCAACCATGGTAAATGTATTGTTGTTAGCAACATTAGAGACAAATACTATTACGTTGCCATTGTTTAATGTTGGCATGCTGGCAGCAGCAAATGTAGCAGTAGGATTGATTGCGGTTACAGTACCAAATCCAGAATTAGTTACATAGCTGTTAGCATCTAACTCCATACTAATATTATTCAACACATCGGTGTTGGCAGTGGTCCACGGAGTTGATTTATTGTAAACTACCCAACCACCGGTATTTTGATCATAGTCGGACCAAAGTTTATCCCCGTCGATCCACTCATTAGGAGGAGTAAGAGCTGTTAAGTCTGTTGAATTCTTAAGACGTAGACTTACCAATTTATAAACTGGGCCTAAGCCAAGTACAGCACCTGCAGATTTTACAGTATCCAACATTGTTGCTGGAACTACAACTGTAAAGCTATATGCGTCAACTACGTTATATACTTGATAGAATCCGTTGATGCGATCATCAAATCCTCTAACAACAATTATATCACCGTAGACAAATGAATGCGGGGTTAAAGTAGTTACCAGGGCCATAACATCTACAGAGTAGGCAAAACTAACTACTGATAAATTGGTTTCTGTAACACGGTATACATTCCAACTTGTAGTAGTGTTATCTTTTGCAGCCCAAATCTTCTTACCAACAGAAATTTGATTCAAATGTTGATTAAGTTCGCCGTAGCTGGCCATGTCAAATATCTGAATATCGATGTCGTCTTTTTTAACATAGCCTGCTGTTAATATATCGTTTTCATAAAAACTTGACTCATCTCTATTTTGGAAAATTGACGGGCTATAAGTATCGCTGGTTAGATATAAATTAGCAGGATACACACTAATAGTGTGATCTACATTAACTACATTGTTTGGCAGTAGCGTAAATGTTACCGGATCGCCATTGAATGTGCCTTCGACTAATTCTAATTCGACAAACTGATTATTGTGTAATGCGCCATACTCGCCAACACGCATAGCCCATTCTTCGTATAGATTAATTGTACTATTGACACCATTGAAACCCGCAGCAGTAAAGGCTGTAACCGAGTTCATTGTACCCTTTTGTCTGATATAACCTTGATAAAACTGTGCCTGTGTTGGAATATCGATACCAAAGTTTGTTAAGTATTGGCGTGGACGGAAGCCAATTTCTGTTCCCACAAATCTTGAAAAGTCGCCTTGCAACTCAGGATCTGTTAGACTATTAAATCTTTGTGCCTTGCCTGAGTTATAGCTAAAGTTTGGCAATAGACCAGTGTGCAATTGATTGCTACTGATATTCTGCCACTCTGATGGATTGAATGTAGTTGTTGCTGTTAAGCTCTGCGTAGCGGTATAATAAGAATTCTTATAAGTTACCAATGAACCCAAGGCATAGTCTTTGCCAGGTTGCCATGCATCTACCTTTGGACTATTGTAGATAAATCCAGGTGGATTTAGTGCACCGGTCCATGAGCCAGTTTTTTGTCCAACAAGTTTTAAACGGTATTGTCTGTTGCCCAATGTTGGTACATAGATAACGTCATTAAATGCTGTGATGTTATCAAAAATTAATACGTGTTCATATTCGACTACGTCTAATACAGCCAAGGCAATAGTTTGATTGTTAATTGCGGTTACTGTAAAATTATTATCCGTTCTGGTAACCGAGAAGGCGTTGTATTTGATAAAATTATAACCGGTATCGAGAATACGACTTCCCAATGGAGTATTTTCAACTTGATCAACTACTCCGGATGGAACATTAACCACTAAGTGTGATAAAATTGGACTTAATACTAATACGCTACCAACAGTCCAGCCTTGTTGACTCCAGGTTAAGAACTCTTGAGCACTTAACTTAAAATCTCTCTGTAGATTTAAATCTGAATCAAAGTCAGTGAATGCTACACCACTACCGCGCAAGAAACGCTCGTAGCTGACTAAGAAATCAACTACCTGTTGTTTATTATTAAATTCAAATCCGTAGGGTACAGTAACTTTATATTTTTGATAGTCATTGTAAATGACACCAACATCATTTAATGCTGTTATAGTATAGGCATTATTATTTGCCAAACTTGGAATAATAGTAAAATATGGATTGCTGGTATCGTATCCACTTACGGTATATCCGTTTTCACTCTTTTCAACAATAACAGCACTATAAGTTATAGTCTGAACTGGAGTTGATTTATAAAGTTGTATTTTATAGTTTTCGTTAGGAACAACAATACTATTAGTTGTACTGGTTGGACTTGCTTGTTCTGCCAATACTTCTAAGAAAGAAGCATCGCTGTAGCCGGCCATCTTATAGCCTAATTGTACAGAAACATTGTTTAGGTATCCAGTAATTTTTGTCACTGGATCAATACCAATACTTCGTAGATAGTCTGATATCCAGTTAATATAACCGGCTACTCTGTAAAATGAAGTTGAATTGTCAATTTGCTGGCCGTTAATTCTCACAGCCGAAGGAGTGATACGCTGTAGTGTATCAGCTAATACAAATTGATTAAGATCAGAATTTTTATAGTAACGAGTAACATCCATTAAACTACCAAAGTAGTATGCTGGTGCTGCCAATGCCAGGGCTTCTTGTACAGCATAAGGATAGTCACTGCTACGACGCCATGCTGTTTCAACTGGACCTTGTTGTCCTACATTATAACTACCATTGGCCTGATTACTGTTGAAACTCTTAACAATATATGAAGTTGGCGAACGTAAGATGCCATTTTCATCTACTGGTATAATGTTCAATAGATTTGGTCTGACAAATCTTGGATCTGTATATGGACTTCCGTTGTTCCATACATAACCTAATGCTAAGTCATTCCATAATACAAGGTTACCGCCAGTATATGGAGCAGGGCCATAACGTCCTTGCCACCATGATGGTTCTTCGCTTATTCCCAACATTTCCCACGGATGTGTATGTGGACGATCGGTATCGTAGAAATAATTAAAAATGGCTCGCCATGTTCCTGGTAACGCTTCCCCGTTTACAGTATCAACAAATTTACTGTAATTCCAGGTAAAGGGATCCGAGGATTCAAAGTAGCTATTAGTTGTAAAGTCAACTCTATTACTACCTGCCCATTGCAAGAAGCTTCTTGTTAATAGTTGAGTAAACTCTCTGTTTGAGTAGTCAGAACGTCTAAACTTACCCGGCAAATAGTTATATAAAAACTCAGTGTTGCGAACATGATCAACTTTAATGTTATTGTAAATGCGTAATTCAAATTCTAAAAGCAATTGATCTCTGAAGTCCCCAAAGGACGGAGTAATTGATCCGTCGTGTCCTTGAATTACTGTTACCGGTTCGCGATAGGTATTGTCTATTAGGATACCAGGTTTAAATTTAGGATATAAACCTAATTTAGTTGGAGTCTCTGGAATATAATTGCCATCGGTATTATTATATTCGTTAATGGTAATTACATCACCATAGTTTAATGTTTTTAAGAATGTAATACCAGCACGAGTAGTATCAAATTGATAATCTGTGCCAAGAGTTTGTTGTATATCATTAATGTATACTAATACAGCACGATTGCTTAATTGAGTATCGCTGAAAATGTTTGTTATTTCGTAGTCTGACTGTTCAGCATTTACTACGGTATATGTAATCACATTCTTCAATGGACCATAGGGCACCATGTCAGAATAATACCACGGGAACGTATTATTTTTTACGCTATTAATACCTTGTAAAATTTTATCTAATGTTCCAGGAATGTCAGCTGACACTATTGATTTTAAGTTTGTTGCAGTTTCTAAAATTTTATTTTTAATTCTGCCATAGTTGTGTCTTGCTAATTCCAGACCTTTTATAAAATTAGCATCTGTGTCAACTAAGAATAACTCACTGTACAATACTGGGCTGGCATTTTGTAAAATATTACCGCCTTGAGCTTTAATAGGTACGTCTCTTAGGTTGTTTTCGCCAAGACCTGAACCTGTTACCTGTGTACTGTTTGACACTAACGATACCAAGTGGTTACGTAGTTGTCCTAAAGTTAACGTATCAAAGTTAGCATTTTCACTGTTAAAATCTAAGTTTGTAGGCACTTGGTAATAGCCCAATGCACTAACATTATTACCATAGATTGCAATGTCAATTTGGTCGCCTGCAACCATTGTAGAATCTTTTACATGAACGTAATAATTAACACCGGCATTACCTAATTGATATTTGCTTGGAGGTAACTCTGCAAAGTTTTTATAAACTTTAATATAAGGTACTGTGGTAGCCGAATAAGGAACCACGTCCACTCGGAAGTATGGATTTGTACCATCGTATATGCCGTTGATTACCTGATACTGCTTGCTGGTTTCTGTTGCAGTTAGCCAGGCGTTGCGTAGGTTATAAGCAGTAAGGCTGTTGTTCTGCTGCAAAGTTCCAGCGGTGTTAATATTTTGATCAACAACACCGGTATAACTAAATTTATCGCTGTCAAAGTTGTTAACAAATTGTATATCACCAACTTGATTAAATGTTCTGTAGCTTAAAGGAAAGCCTAAAATTTGGTCTGGAGTTCCTGTGCCAACTTTATAAGAAAAGATTGGTGTCCCACCAATGGCTGTGCCAAGATTATTTTTAGTAGTAGCAAATGTTGAACCAGGGTATGCTGTAGAATCACCAAGACTGATCCCGTTACCGTCAACAACATCAAACATTGGTGTTTGATTTACTGATACTTTTTGTTGTCCTTCAATCCAATTAGAGCCATCATACCAATACTGTTTACCTCTATGTGTATTGCCCTGTAATACAATTAAATTACTGTTTGGTGCAACATAAGAATCTTCAGCAGGACTCAATGTAACCAAAGTTTGTTCATTGATGCTGGATAAATTAACATTGAAAATTTGTCCTCTAACTGTAGGATCAAAGTCGTTGGCAAATACCACACGCATACCATCTTTTAAAACTACCCCATCAAGAACAAAGTAATCATTAAGTTCAACAGAGTTACGAGCATCAGTAATGGTGTTATCAAAAATATCAATCGGAGTTTTTGCCTGGCGACCAAAATTGTATAACTGTAGGTCAGCTTCAAACTCAATAATAGCACGGCTGGCACGATATCTCTGCTCCAGTGTAGGTGGAGCATTATTATAAGCAGCAACAGCTTTAATAACATCTATGTGGAACCAACGATTGCTACGAGACCAAGGATTTAAATCCTGGCTGGCACGATTAACAGTAATGTAGTCAGGAGTAGTGATTCCATTGTCTGCGTAAGTTTCAGGAGTTATAAAATCAGTAACATTTAATAATTTAATAGCTGTACCGACACCTTCAACATAATAGGTATTGCCAGCATAACCAATTGGACTGGCACTGGAATCAAATGTAATCTTTAATCCATTGGTAAATGAAACGCCATTGGGACTTGTATAATTTTTAGCGCCAATAATATCTTTGTCAACATTAAGAGTATTATCATTGATATCAACTAAATTAATTTCGCCTACAAATTTACTGCCCACACCATCTTGATAAAATATAGTAGGCAAGGATGCTGTAATATTTGGTACTAATGTATAGTATCCAAAATCTGCATTTAGATAATAAGTTTCTTCGGCATGTGTTTGTCCGCCGGCAACAAAGACTCTTTGGTTAACACCAACTGCTGTGTCGGGAACTAAATTAACAATGTAATCGCCGTCAATTGGTATTAACTGTAAACGCCATACTCCGCGACGTTGCTCAGCTGGTACCATTCCGCCACCATCAAATCCGCCACTGACATCGTAGCCATAACGGTCAAGCAATCCTTCGGCAGTCCACAATGCGTCATCAATATCTTTGTTTACAAATATCAATGTTTTATTTGACAGCTGACTTATAACATTGTCAATGCCTTTATAATTTTGTACAACTGTGCTTAATAAATGATTCTGAATATTTGTATAGCTAATATCCGTAGCCAGATCGACTGTGGCTACCAATGGCATATAGACATAGTAATCTTGCGCGGTTGTCTGTGGAACATTAAATGTAATAGTGCCAACTTCTGCGCCATTGTTATCAACGCCCAATACATCACGGCTTGATAAATTACTTTGTCCTGTTTTTAAACCCGAAGTTCCAACACTACTTTGAATCCAAAATGGGTAGCCGGGCTGATTAACTATAAATTTATATGTACCACCGCGTGCCAAACGTAATATTGGGTTTGGAGCATCACCGGATCCGGTAAAATGATAACTGCCTGTACTTGGGTCACGTGTTACTGTATATGTTGCTTGTGCTTCAACACCCGATCCAAACACTTGCACTGGGTCGGGCCCAGTAGGCAACCAGTAGTATTGATTAAAGTTTACAAACTTGTCAAAATCAAATAGGCCATCAAAACTGTATGTTTCGCTTTTGAATAATCTGTTTTGATTTTCTGTGTAAGCACCGTCGTGTTTAAGTTGATTTATTAAATCAACATAGCTACTAAAGAAATTAATATCACCAGTTGTTTTATCTTTAACAACTACGCTTGGTTCTAATTGATAATTTTGTCTTAGAGTAGTTGGCTCAGGTTGATAGTTGTCTGTGCTTTTAAATGTAGGCGCAAACTTACGACCTATATAGGCATTAACTTTTCTCAGGTCCGGTGGAGTAACCAACTGGTCCAATGTAGCATTTAGAAATTTCTGATTAGTATTAGTTCTAAATACTTCAGGTAAAAAATTTATAGTTTTTATAGCTGCCATTACAGGGTCCGTTTATTATACAATAGTATTTCCAGCCAGTGTTTGATTAATCTGCGCCGCTGTAATTGCACTGATAATTTGTACATTTTTAGCGGTAGCACAACTAATGATAACTTCGTCGGGGTTAGCATTAATCTGCATTAGTCCGCCAAAGGCTGTGTCTGTGTTTGTAGGAACAATAATAACGCTGGCCACGTTTGGAGCCAATTTATTATGTAGATATGTTGCTAACTCACTAAAATAGAAAGTTTCACCAAAGTCCCAATTAGATGTTGCAAAATAAGCATTAATAGCAGAAATAGTCTGGCTAATAACATCGTTGTCACTAATAGTTAAATTAGGATTCTTAACAATCTTAAAAGTAGCCTGTAGGTTTGGATCTGCTTTGTCACCAAAGACTGGTTTGTATTTTCCAGAGTTGTAAATGATTGTGTCGCTAAGTGCCTTGTAGTTTTCTAAACTCTTAGGACCAGATCCATATGACAATTTCAATTGATCATTTGTTGGCAACATTGGCTCAGTAACAGTCCCGGTAGTATCTTGTATCCATGCCAAATAGGCATTAGAATATTCGGTAGTCAAGATATACAAGTCCATGATATTGTTTGGACTTGGATCGATACGACGATCGTTTGGACTGTTATGTCTGTATTGGAAGTACAACTGTTGACGTCCTACTTCTGCAGAATAATTAGTAGCCAGTGTCAATGTTATTACGTTAGATGAATCAATTGTCAAAGTGTAAAAGGCATTTTCAGCAGTGGCATAGAATAACTGACCATTAACGTAAAGATTTTGATTAGTTAATATGTTAGTTTTTGTTGCATAATCTGTAACCACTGTACTATTATCAACTGGTGACATAGTTAAAAAATTACCCTGGCTACTGTTTGTTGATTTTACTATTTCAAAGAAAACATATTTCTTATTAGGATTTACCATTGGATCAACAATGTTGTCAAACAAATCTGGGTCGTCTGGAATACCGTCGTTGTTAGTACTTGGGAAAGTAATTAAAACTTGAGTATTGTCAATATAGCCGTCGGAAGCAACAATGTTATTGTAAATTTTCCAAGACTGTGTATGCCCAATTGGGTTTAAACTGTCAGCCTGTGTATTTGTTTTAAGCACGTTAATTTGGTCAATTACTGTTAAACCAGTTTTACTATCAAATACCTTGACATTAGGATCAAAGTAAAAACGTGTTTCGGCAGCACTTTCAAATACGTATTGTAAGCTACGATGTGCTATATTGTAGCTGATACCGTTGTAGGTAAATGCCACAATCCATGAACTGTCAGAGCCAAGTATACTTGTATTACCAGTTCTATCTAAACTGAAATCGCCAAGGTTTAAAAAGTCAGGAGGAATAATAATCCAACTCTGACTTGGCATGTCATATCTAATACCAAAGTTTTTATAACTTTGAATCAGATTAATCATTTGATTTACAAATATTGAATTTGTAAAATCATTTTTAAACACAGGAATAATAGTGTCTAATACCGCTCCAGAAGGAATAACCTGACTTACAGTTATAGTATTGCTGTTTGCAGTTGAGATTACGCTGGCGTAGATATAAGTTTTATCGTGCTCGTATTTTGGTGTACCAGTTTTAATTATGTTTTGTGCATCAAAATACTTGCCATTACCTGCATTAAATCTTAGTAGGGCTCCAGTAACAATATATTTTAATTCGTTGCCGGTTACGTATCCAACATTTCTAATAGCATTGCCAGAGTCAACAATATTACCGGTACAGGTACCCGAATCGGCAGTTTCTTGTGCCCAGATATTAACTCCCGGTGGTGTGTATCTGGTAAAATTAGCATAATAAAAATGTTTTACTTCTGTGCTGTTTAGAATTGGCAAGACAGTATTGTAGATAACATTATTGATATCGTTAATAGACGAAAATGTAAATGTTGAACTTGGTACTGTTGATTGTCTATATAGTATACCGTCTGTACAGAATACGTTGGTGCTGGAATATTTTCCTGTGACATCCAAGACGTCTAAATATCGGCTAATACCTGAACTGGTACGATTAACTGCCTTGACTTTTAGAATGTCATTAAAATTAGTGTATGGGAAAAGATTATAATCTTCTCCTGTAATCATACGATTTTGTGTATAGTATTGTTGTGGTGCTTTAACACGAATACTGTCAATTAGTTCTCGTGTAGAGGAATTAGTTACAGTATAATTTAAACTGGCACTGATGGTTAATGTTTCAACAGTATTATTTTTGCTAACGTAGGCCAATGGAATAACAATGTTTTGCATTTCATCTGGAGTAATTTTATAACTCTGTCCGTTGCTTACACGATAATAAAGTTTAAAGTTACCCTGTGGAATATTAGCAAACGAGCCATCACCAAATACCAAATCAATTTGGTCGTTGCTACGAGTTTTAATCTGATATAGGTTACGGTTAACACTTTGATTATAAATGATGTTGATACCGGCAATAGCAGGAACACTGGACCATATAGTCGATGGGTTGCCGTTATTGTCTAATTGATATAACCAGACGTCAGTGTCATTGATATTATCGTAGTTAACGCTGACACTTCTATTAGGTAAACTTTGTTGTAAATTTAAAGTAAGTGCGTTTAATGCACCTTGTTTAAAATAAACAAAGTAACCGGTATTGATACTACCATTACCTAAATTGTCATTTTGATATAAAATATTAAATTTACCACTGGGTGCCGGACTGGCTTCGTAAACATACGTCTGCCCAACACTGGTAGCACTGACAGCTTCAAAGCCAGTATTGTTTCCGGCAATTAACGCATTAAATCCATATGTAGGCAATACTCCGCCAACTAAATTAACAGAATATTCGCTGGTTAAAATATTATTAATAGTCTGTGTATTCCCCGGGCTACCAATGGCCTGTCCGTTGACCAAGGCCGCATTGAAAATAGCAGTAAATTGTTCTTGCCAATCTTCGTTTGTGGTATCATTCCAATTGATTAATAAATTAGCAAGGTTTAATCCATTGCTGTCAAAGACTGATTCGGTTGTGGTAACGCTGTCAATTTTTAAATAACCCGATGCTGGGGTATTACGTTTGGCATTATAATTAATTAGGCTGGCTAATTTAAGTATGCTGTCGCGGCGTTCTGCTGTGTCAAAGAAATTTTCACGAGCATTTAAGTCTGTGCGGAATGCTAAACTCTGTCCCAAGAAAGCAATTAGATCTATTAGGGCTACGTACTCACTTGATTCTGTAAAATCGTTAAAATCTTCAGGATAATAATTACGCAAATAGTCAATCATTGACTTGCGAATAGTTTCAAAATCATAGCTTTGGAAATCGGCGTTTTTGAAGCTCTGGTACAGGGTAGTCCAGTCTTGATTCACCAATAAGTTTGTCTGACGTGTTGTTATAGCCATGCGAATATATCCCTTATAGAGTATTTATTACAATTAAAAACAGGGTATATTATTCGAGGTTACTGCGCGGTGAGGGAAGCCGACTGTGCATCAAACTTTAATTGTAGTGCTGTTGTCTGATTAGTAGGGATATACAATAAGTCTATACCTATCTGTATGCCTTGATCGTACTCGTTGATTGTAATGTTTAACAGTTTAGTGCGAGGATCGTAGCCAACTATGGTTTTTACATCAGCTACTATGGCTTGATGGACTACATCTGTCATTGGTTCAAACAACATGGTCCAAATAATAGTACCAAAATTTGGTTGCATGAGCTTTTCGCCTTTGCGTATACGAAAATGATTGATTAAATCTTGTTTAACCAAATTTATATCGCTAAGACGAAACTTTTTGTAACGATCAACGGTACTAAAACCTTTGTATAATGTTGTAGCCATGTATATACTTATCCCGTTTTTATGGTTTAAATGCCGCTAACTGAATATGGACTCTATCTGGGCTTCTAAATGTTCCGCCCCAACGCAGGCCATATTTGGGTAAATCGATAGTGTTACTGACTGACTCGGACTGTGAGCTATCAATAGCTACACCATCTCCGTGACTGTCGTGATAATTTGCGGAACTTCTTGGATTAGTTGGTGTAGTGATACCACCTGCAGTTGGTTTATCGGGCATGTGTCCACCTGCTTGTACCCAACGGTCATATAATCCCTGTTGGTATTCTGCGCTACGATAAGCACTATTGATCATGATCTTCTTGCCAGTGGCCTGTAGATAGGCCTGTGCAGCTTGTAGTAGTGCATCTTGGAACGCTGTGCTTGTTTGTTGGAATCCGGATAATGTTCCCGAACCCGAACCTGCAAATGCCAATACAGCATTTGGATCAATACCGGTCAAGTTAGAACCGTTAGGTGGTTTTCCTCTGTCAGCTGGACTTGGTTGAGCATTAACCGCTAAAATATCAATTGCGTAACGACCGTGATTGAAATAATCCTCTGGTGTACCAGCCTTGCCAATGTTAGCAGGAGGATTATCAACAAAACCTTGCTTACGCCACTGTAGTGCTAAATCAGCACTACGATACATATGAGCCACAAACACCATACCAGCAGCTGTACATATATCGTCTGACGATACAATACCACCGTTTGCACCTAATGCGGCGTAAAAATCTGTAAATTCATTATTTTGAATAATGTCTTGTTGTTGTTTTGCAGAAACAAAATCGCCCTGACTATTAACTTTGTCTTTACCACTCCAACTTTCGCCATTGCCCAGTGTGCCATCTTGGTATTGTGTAATAGCATCAGGTTTGATATAGCCGGCACCAGCAAGTTCGTCGGCACTGAATTGATATTTTCCAATTTGTGTGCCTGTAAATTTATCATAGGCCCACTGGCTTTCAAAATAACCCAATTCTGCGTGTAATGCTTTGACTTGTAACTGTGTAAAGCTGGGGCTGGCTGTACCAATAGTTGCCGGAGGATCGTATGCTTCTTTGCGATTCATCCACTCCGGAGGGCAAGTGCCCGATACACTCTTGCCTGCTGCCTGCGTTAATCCAACATCTTGTCCACCGGTATTTGCCGAGCCAGCGTTTATTGGTTTGCCAGATCCGTCGGTTACTGTAGCACCCGATCCAGACTGTAATTGCCCCGGTGGGGATTCTGACTTTGCTCCGGCATTGGCCAATGCTTGTTTAACTGCTGCCAAGTGTGTATCAATACTGGTTGCAACCATTTGTACAGTAATTTGTCCAGACTTGGTTGTGTCAAATCCGTGATTGGCATTATAGAATACTGCTGTTTTGTCGTTTTGACTCCAAATAACTTTATCCAATGCCTGCCCAACAGCCGCTGGCCAAAGAATAGTCAGATAGATATCTACTAATCTTGGGTTTGGTGCTTTCTGATTTAGTTTATTAACTTGGAAATATTTTAATACGTAATCGCATTGTGTTACACGATCCATGTTGCGTAGAGACTCTTGTGTAGTTCCGCAGGCTGTGGCAGCAGGTTTACCAAATTGAATTAAACCTGTAAATCCTAAGCTATTGGTAATACCTGGATCCATAGTACCAATGGTTTCTAAATGCATACAGGCCAACATGTCCATGTAATTTAAATTCAATGAGCTGGCTACAGATTTGACCTTGTCAAGGAATGCTGAATCTGTTGTCCAAGGCACTGGTTGTCCGCGAACTTTACCACCATCTAATTTGTTGCCATTGGCCGGTGGCAGAGTATAGCTGGCTGGTGCTTGCCCGTTTTTAATTTCGCAAGTTTTAGCTGCTAAAGTTTTTGTTGGTATAGGGCCAGGTGGTGTGCGTGGGTAAGGTTCGTGTGTGGGTAATGTGGTAACAATACTGGTTACCTGTTGTGGTTTACTTGCCCATTGTCTTGTTACTGTGTCGTAGCTGGCATCTGGGAATACTGATGTTTGTGGGTTAAATCCTGTGATATTATTGCTACCAGGATTTGAGTTAAGATCTAATGTAGTTCCAGCAATATTAATAGGACCTGTACTGCCAATGCTGGTAGTTGCTGCACCTGTAGTCAACGTACCGCCTGTACCCACATCCATTTTGCTGGCACCGTATAATAGCATGGAGTTAGTGGCACTGGCTCCAATATCTGCTGATGTTACTTTAATGCTGGTTGCAGCATTAAAATTAATTGAGCTTGCTGAATCAATATTAACGTTTGCATCAGAGTAAAAATTTATATCGCCCTCAGAACGTACACTGAAACTTCCACTGTTGTAGATATTCATTGTACCATCTTGATTTAATTCTATCCAGTTTGAACCCGCCGAGTTAATGATGTATAGAGTTTGCTCTTTATCATTCATTAATATCTCGTGACCACCAGCACTACGTATACGAACTAACTGATCTGTTCCTTCAACATCGCCGTCGTCCATAACAAAAGTATGTCCACCTTTACGTGCAAACACAGCATAGTCTTTTTCTGTAATAGTACCGTCGGCTAATTTTTTACCGTATTCAGGATCTTCAGCAGGATCGTTGCCATATGCGCGGCCTGGGGTACTAATACCAAATACATGGCTTGGGCTTTCGCGTTGACTTGTAGAACTTGTTGCACCACGTACAGGATCTTTATCAAGACCTTGTTGGAATAGTATATTAGCTTGCCATTCGTGTACCGGTTTTGGATTATTAAAGAAGGTAGAAGTAAATGCAGTTGCTTCGCTGTCATTGTATTCAACCACAGGCAAACTTTGTCCTGTTGTAATACTTGCACCAATTATATCACTGACATTACCTGTATCAACTTTGTTGCCGGCTGCAATACCCGGCACCATCCAGTGACTAAGTGTAGGATTTACACAGGCAAACCAAAATCCACGATCGGGGTCACCATTGACAAACGTACATAGAACTTGGTTATTAATATCAGGTGGCACCATCCACATACCATAGGTATGATTTGTAGTGGTAAATTTATTATTTGCAACCGCATCGCCTACAAATGTAGCACCAAAGAATGGGCTGGCATAAGAAACTGTTTGCCAGAATTTTTCATCTGTTTGATCACCACCAAAGTCTGGAATCCATACACGTAGTCGGCCTCCGCGAATAGGGTCTTTGTTGTCTTTGACAACGCCCATATAAGTAGCCGTGTCAAATTTTTGCCCAGCGGCTGTGTCGCGAGCAGCCCATTTAGGCAATTTTGATCTGGAAACTTTATCTATTGGCATTAAAAAATCCTGTTATGTGTACTTATTTGTTCTAAGGCCCATTAAACAATAAGGGTACCGTCGGTGTTACTGTTATCACCAATTGGTTCTGTTGAACCCCCATCAACGACTGCTACTAATCCATCGTCGCTGTTGCCTGCTTCAACTGTTGGGTCAACTGTCAATTCTGTTGGGTCTGGCTTGGGTGTTGGAAAATCTTCTTCCCAGGCTGGAGTTTTATTTCCGCCTACTATGTCAGCAAGTTTTCCATCTGGTAGAGCTTTGTCAATTGATTTGCCCGAGACCTTGGAACTTCCATTTAAAACAAGTGTTTTTAAATCACTGTTTATTGATGCCAGTCGAGAACTGCCAGTGGTAGTCGATGCCGATGTTGGAGAAGTACCATCGCCAGGCTGATTTGGTTGGCGATACATTTTTAACGATTGCGTAAACTTGCCGTTATGGAACTCACTATCAACAGTTTGAATACAGTAGAACCCACTGAATGCTGCCTGGGATTCTGTGCCATAATAGCGTAGTTGTCCGCGCGGATTTCCTTCTGGCATAATGTCAGCAGCTGATTTAAAACTTACATTGCAAAAAATCTGTCCTGAATCCATAGATAAACTGCCCGAGGCGCCATTGACTCTGCCCTGGCCCGTGTCGCCACCTGTAGTACCCGGTCCAAACAATACATCATCTTGTTTGATAAAATCAGGGTCGCCAATGATTCTTACGTCTAAGTTTATCATGTCGCCGCCAACATAGGTATAAAGATTATCTTTAAAACTTTGACTGTTTTGCGTGTCAGCTTTGGTAATTGCACCACCGCCGCTGGTAGCAGATCCGGCTACTAATACTTTTTTAGTTGGCGCAGGATTTTGATATCCTACTTGTTTTTCTGATTTACTCTTGGTAGTATCTTCCTCAGTTGAGCCTTTATATTTTGCTGTGACTTCTTTTTGTTTTTTATCTATTAAGACAGCATTAAAAAACAATGCATTAAAATCAATATCAAAATTAATAATATCTCTATTTTTTCCAGTATAAAAATATTGGTAATCTTTAACAGCGTGTGGCAATTTTGATTTGGCGGCACGCGGATCTCTGCCGTTATAATAAAGATAAGGAGTAATATAAAAAGTTACGTGTTTGCCCCAGGTCTGGCGTGTTTCGTCAAATTTAGTAATTTCAAGTTTGGGCACTACCTTGTACCAATAGACAGGTTTGTCGCCTAATGCTTTGCTAAGATTTTCTGCGCTGGATCTTGCGTCTGACGTTGAGGTTGAGGTTTCTGTTTCAACCAATTGGTTTGTTATGTACTCGCTGTTGGTTATAACTTGATCTATTACAGATACAATACTTGTGCCAGCATTGATTGTAAAAGTCTGGGTATTCATTGTATCGCCTTGAGCCGCAGGTGTTTTTGCACTTTTCTTTGGATCGTTATTGGTTGCATTTGCGTTTGTACCGGCTTTATCGTTAGAAGATGCTGGTGTTTTTGACACGTCTGTTTTATTAGGAAATGCTACTTTGGCATTTTTAATAGCGTTAGGTGGCAGTCCATTGATGTTTGCATCCATTATTACAAAAGAAATACTGTCGGCTACTTCCTGGTCGCCACCCTCTAATGCCGCTTGTTGCCAAGCATTATAAGCAGCCGCCAAACTGTTTGTTTTAATAGTAGGCGTTATTGGAGTTGGCGTTGTGTCTGTTGCGGCAGCTGCTGGGTCGGCTGTTGTCTGCCCTGTGGTGTTGCCATTTACATCAACCGCAGGGGGATCATTGACTGGCTGTGCAGATTTTGGTGCAGGTGCTTTTGCTGTATTTTTTGCCGGGTCTACTTTACCAGGACGCTTTTTGTCTGGGTTGGCTGCATAATAAGCATCCATTGCCGATGCGGTTGTTGCTGTATCGGTGTCGTTACCATTGAAGTAGTCACCAACAGTTTTAGCAGTTACTTCAACAGCAGATTTAATTGTTTGAAAATTTTGTGTATAGGCCTGATGATTGTAAGGAGTAGCCTGTACCTGATACTCAGTTCCTTTGACGCTGTTGCGTATCTTCATTTCTCTCAGGTTAATAGGAAACCACTTGGTCAACGGGTTTAATAATACCTGGCCGCTGTCGGTATAGGCAAAGAAATTAATTTCCAAAACATACGGAACTTCTAAATAGTTTTGTATACGTACTTCATATTGACTAAAATCCAATAGTCTATCTATTAGCGTCATACCATATGGCTCAATGATAGTAAAAGATAAATCAATGCCATTGGTAGCCTTGGTTTCCGCTGTTGGCGCAATCACCGTAGAAATTTTAAGATCTTCAAAATAAAAGTCATCTTTAAAATATGCACTTCTACTGTTTTTATATCTACTGGCAGAACTTATTAAGGTCAACGATGGTCTCCAGCCTTTTGGATTGTCTACCAATTGAGCATAGTCTGCCGGAGTCAATGCGTGTAATGTTAATCCATATGTATAGCTGGGATATTGATGTAATAGATTTACGCTGGAAACATAGCCTTGTCCGCTACTGTCTGTACCTATGCTTTGTCCGGCATTAAGAGTACCGCCCATGTTACTGGGTAGTTTACCGGCCATGCTACCAGTTGACTTTGGATTAAATGTTGCCGAGTCTTCGCTGTCCCAGGCATTGGGATCTGCTGGGTTAATTGGTTTTTCGTTGGGATTTACTGTGTCAGTGTTATCTGCCGGAGGATTATCTTGTGCTTGTATTTCTTCTTCAGACAGCGGTGTAGCAGAAGAATTTGACCCAGAGTCTGTTCCAGTATTTTGTGTGCTGGCATTGGCAGAAGGGTTTGTTGCATCTCCTGCTGTTTCTGTTGATGCACCAGATATTTCGCTTGCTGTCTGTGCAGAGTCAGCATCAAGTATTGTTTGTTGATCAGCCTGTGACAACTGGCCAAATTCTATATCTTGACCAGTGTTGGGATCTTTAACAACTGTATACTTGGTGAATATAGCCATGGATTAAACTCCCAGGCTGGCGGTTAAGGTATTCTTATTAGGTATGTAAATTGTTACGCCTGCACGAAAATCTAACAATGGATCCTCAATGGCGTTGGGATTACGAGCACGAAACACCCACCACAAGGAACTATCTCCATATAAGTCGTAGGCTAATAAATCAGGTCTATATTGATAGGTATTATTAATTACATAAACAACGTCATCGGGTTGCTTATCAATTGGTCTGTAGTCTAATATATCTAAAAACTTCCCAAAAGAAGGTGTGCTATAATAAGGACTACTGCGACTGTAATTTGATGTTGAAGCCATTAAATGAATCCTGCTATATCTGTGCCGCCTGTACTTTGTCCTATTAGTTGTCCTGATGCAAACTGATTTAAATTAAATCTATTGTAAACATTTTGACGACTGTAAACAGGTTGTACAGTAACACTAATGGTACTTGTAGTTGGTAATCTCGATACGTAGTTACCTAAAGTGTTTGTAGGTATTTCTAAATAGTCAACGTCGGCCGGCATATTATGTGTAAACGATTTAACTATGCAACTAACGTGGGGGAAATAAAAATCTCCGTAACCGTCTAAGAATAATATTGGTGGAGGATTTCCTGCCAATTGATCTGCACCAAAAAACATCTTGGTACAGGTTCTAAAGAAGTAAATTGCCGCCATTAAGTATTGGCCTTCGGCAATGTTCTGCACAGTAAATTCGCCAGAAATATTTATTTCTGCCACATCCGAGCCTTCGTAGAAATAATTCTTATAATTACTATGTGTGAGCGATTGTTCTTGATAGCGAGCATTGTGTGTTACTGCAACAGTAGGAGTGTATGGAAAAACCACACCGTTGCCTGTTCGGCTAAGTGGTGCTAAATTTTGTCCATTCATAATAGCTGGAAAATTAACCGGAAGGCTTAGTCTAACACGCCAATCTTTTGCTTGGCCACCATTGATGTTTATAGTGGGAGTTGAATTTAGCAAGCCCAGGCCAGTTGAGCCTCCACCAAAATTTAATCCAGCACTTAACAGTCGATTTGCACTGACGTTGATTGCCCCGGTAATAGAATTAGTTACGTTATTGAAGTCAGCAGCCGACCCGTTACTAACAGAGTTTACTACATTGTCAAACCCGGAACTAAATGCCGAAGTATCAAAAGAAGGTGTATCGTCAAAAAGACCCATATGCTAATGCCCTAATATATAATATTTATTCAAAAAATAAACGGCTATTATTAATCGGTTGACACAGGATATGTAATATGTTAGTATGCACTAACTTGTCGGGAGACATCATTAAAATGAAACACAATTATTTAAACAACAAAGACATACTCAAAGAAATACACAAAAGTAAAACTACCTACTGTAGCTATACCAAACAAGAGTATGCGGATTATGATATTATTTTACCATCGGTAGAAAAAATCAACAAAAAGAACACGTTAGAGGCACGTAAAAACCGTGCTGAACGATTGGCTAAATTAGCACACGAAGAAGCTACCAAAGATGGTGTTAAGCGTAAATTAGACGAATTTGAAGTTAAACTCAAAGATGTCCCTGACACAGATGTAGTATTCCGAGTAATGACTTGGGATCATATTCCAGTTGACGATGCTAAAACTAAAAAAGCACGTATGAATGCCTTGGAAATTGAAGATGACGAGGATCCGTTATTAACTGAATACGACGAATTAGACACTACTCATACCAAATACGTCAAGGTAAACTTTCCTCCATTCCAACACTATAAATTAAACGACCAAGGCGAACCCGAACTTGTGGGTAAAAGTCATTGGGCCGGTGGATTAAAGACCGGCAAGTTTAGCAAAGATCACGGCAAGATGACTCCTAAACTGGCTCATATGTTTATTAAATTATGTGAACGCTATGCTACACGTAGCAACTGGCGTGGTTATACCTACAATGACGAAATGCGTAGTCAAGCACTCTTACAGTTAAGTCAAATTGGTCTACAGTTTGACGAAGCTAAGTCACAAAATCCATTTGCTTATTATACAGCAGCAATTACAAACTCATTTACTCGTGTTCTAAATATTGAAAAGCGTAACCAAAACCTACGCGATGACATTATGGAACAGAATGGCTTGATGCCAAGCTATACACGCCAGGGCATGAGCTCCGGTGGTGGACAATGGGGTAGTGGTGGTGGTGCAAGTCACGACTCGGACGAATAAGTCTTTGACTTCGCTCATTTAATCCTCTATATTAGTATACTATGACTAACCTTTTTAAGAAGGCGGCTGTGTTTACGGACATCCATTTTGGATTGAAGTCGAACAGTACGCTACACAACGAAGACTGTTTAAATTTTGTAAAGTGGGCAACTGCTAAAGCCCGAGAGGAAGGATGCGACACCTGTTTGTTTTTGGGTGACTGGCATAATAATCGTGCCAGCATTAACATCCTTACGCTACAATACAGTCTACAAGCACTGGAGCACCTGAATGCTAACTTTGATCAAACATACTTTATTCCAGGCAACCATGATTTGTATTATCGCGATAAGCGTGATGTACAAAGTGTGGAGTGGGCCAAACACCTTACTAACATCCATATTTGTAACGATTGGACTACTATCGGCGACGTCACTATTGCTCCGTGGCTTGTGGGCGACGACTTCAAACGATTAAAGAAGCTCAAAGGCAAGTATATGTTTGGGCACTTTGAACTGCCTGGATACTTGATGAATGCTATGGTAGCTATGCCCGACCACGGCGAAGTGGATCCAAAGCACGACTTAGCCGGATTTGAGCATGTGTTTTCCGGACATTTCCATAAGCGACAGACTCGCGGCAATGTGACTTATTTGGGCAACTGTTTTCCACATAACTATGCCGATGCCGGCGACGATGACAGAGGCCTTATGATATTAGAATGGGACAAAGACCCTGTATACTATGCCTGGCCTGATCAGCCCATGTATCGTGTGTTTAATTTGTCGGATGTGCTCAAACACACAGAGGCCATGCTAAAACCAAATATGCATGTGCGTGTTAATTTAGACATTGATATTAGCTACGAAGAAGCTACTTTTATCAAAGAAACATTTATCGACACTTACAACTTACGTGAAATTACGCTTATCCCTGCCAAGGTTACCGACTTAACTGATTATGAAATACAGGGCAATATCGAATTTGAATCAGTTGATCAAATTGTCTACGGGCAGTTAAGCAGTATCGAAAGCGAACAATTTAATAAAAATTTATTGTTAGACATCTATAGGAGTTTATAATGGAAGTCATCAGTCGTGATTACGTCACGCAGAATTTATCTTATCACGATCAAAAAAATACATTTACTAACCAAGAGTTAAACGACAATATCAACTTTTGGAAAATTATACTATTTGAAAAATATCATATGCGACCCGGCATGAGTATTGGCCTGGTCGATCAATCTGTTAGTTTTACCTATACTTCTTTATTTTTTGCTGCAGCAGAGTTGGGATTAAAAATTTTAATTTTTCCCGAGAAGCCAACACGAGAAGATGGCTATTCAAGCAAAATGGAAACTTTGGTAAAATCCTGGGGGTTTGTTGATTTAATCTATTACGATAATGTAACTAAAAATACTCCCAGTCTGGTAAACATGTGCCGGCGTTACAGCACAAAAACCATGCAGGAAGATATTTTTCACGAGTATACTATTGATAATCCAGCAACTTTTAATAACGTATCTACTAAGATTTTCTCTGCGCCGGATGATGTTTTATTATGGACTACTTCCAGCGGTACTACCGGTGAGCCAAAATTATTAACATACACACACCAACAACTCTATAGAATTGGTAAACGTAATGCCGTTGTACTTGATTTAAAAAATCAACGCATTGCTCATGTACGCAATATGCATCATGCAGCTGTATTAATGGCTAATTTTTTACCGGGTTTTGCTGGTGCAGACGAACATTATCAATTTGTCAGTCAGTTTACCGATGATGTTGAGGAGTTTGTCAATTTCGTCATTGCAAACAAAATTTCTCGATTGATGTTATCCTGGAAATCTATGTTGGACAACATGTTAGATTACATGATTAAAAACGAAATGCAATTTGAACACAGCATTGATATTATTGTTGGTGGGTACTATATCACTCCAGACTATGTGGAAAAAATACAAAAGGTTCGAGTTGCACGTCTACGTAGTATGTTTGGTGGCAACGAGACCTGTGGGCCTATCCTATTAAGAACTATAGACGCAACAACCACAACAGACAATTATCAAATAAACTATATGGGCAATACTGTTGACCAATTTTTTAAGGTCAACATTGTTGATGGAAAATTATCCGTGGGTTGTCCAGCTCTTTATCCGCAGACTATTCAATTGGAAGATTTGTTTGCCGGCAATAGTGTAGATGGTTACACACACCTTGGGCGTTCGAACTTTTATCGTATTAACGAAACAGATTTCCAAATCAGTGAGCTTGCTGATATTGTAAATCAAAATGGTGTTTCTGCTGACGTGGTAGTAGATGTGGCATATCAAAAGATTTATATTGCGGTTTGGCAAGGACAGATTAATTTGGATGACGTTAATTCAAAGTTATCAGAAAAGTTCAGCCGACTACAATTTGATAAGGTTGCTTATCTAAATAAACAAAAATACGAAGAATTCAAACTTGACCACGAATCGCTAAGACAAGATTTTAGAAAAAACTAAAATTGACTATTCAGAAAAATAAATCTATACTTGACTAATGTTTAAAATAAAAGATCTAACCGTTAAGAATTTTATGAGCGTGGGTAATACCACTCAGGCAGTAAACTTTGATCGACAAGATCTCACTTTGGTCTTAGGCGAAAACTTAGATTTAGGTGGCGACGACACAGGAGCACGTAATGGTACGGGTAAAACCACTATTATCAATGCACTCAGTTATGCCTTATATGGCAACGCACTTACCAACATCAAGAAAGATAATTTAATCAATAAAACTAACCAAAAGAATATGATGGTTACTATTGATTTTGAAAAGGATGGCGAAAGCTATCGAATCGAACGTGGACGTAAACCCAACACAATGAAGTTCTTTGTGGGTAGCGTTGAACGAGAAATTACCGATGATGCACAAGGCGATTCAAGAGAAACACAAGCAGAGATAGAACGTATGTTAGGTATGAGTCACGACATGTTCAAACATATTGTGGCACTTAATACCTATACTGAACCATTTTTAGCACTTAAAGCCAATGATCAACGTACTATTATTGAACAGTTGCTTGGTATCACTATGTTGTCTGAAAAGGCTGACAGATTAAAAGAAGCTAATAAGGCTACCAAAGATGCTATTACTGCCGAAGAAGCTCGCATTAAAGCAGTAGGCGATGCTAACAAACGTATTGAAGAACAAATAGAATCGTTAAAGCGTCGACAAACATTGTGGGTGACTAAACATGCAGAAGAGGTACAGAAATTACAAACGGCGCTTGAAGAGCTACAGAAGATCGACATCGCGTCCGAGATTCAGGCACACCAAGCGTTTAAAACGTGGGATCAAACTCGCAAGGATATCAATGAACTATCGTCGGCGATTGCGAGATCCAAAATGGATGTCGCCCGCGAAGAAAAAACTATTACTAAGATCTCAGCAGAACTTGTTTCGTTGGAAAATCATACGTGTCATACCTGCGGTCAAGAGTTCCATGACGAGAAGCACCAACAAGTATTGGGACAGAAGCAGAGAGATTTGGCAGGAGCAACTGAGTCAGCGGAAGCACATGCTGCCACCCTGGTTGAACTACAGTCGGCTCACGACGGGCTGGGCCGTTTAGGTCCACGTCCTGAAACATTTTACGATCGGGAATCAGATGCTATTCATCATCAAGCCACAGTTGATAGTTTGATTACACAATTAGCTACCAAGCAGGCCGAAGAAGATCCGTACACAGAACAAATTGCAGAAATGCAAACGCAAGGCGTAGAAGAAATTAAATTTGATATAATCAATGATCTAACAAATGTAAAAGATCATCAGGAATTTTTGCTTAAACTATTAACAAACAAAGATTCGTTTATTCGTAAACGTATTATTGACCAGAATTTAAGTTACTTAAATGCCCGCTTGGGACAGTACCTTGATCGTATTGGCTTACCACACACCGTTAAGTTCAACAATGATCTTAGCGTAAGCATTACGGAATTGGGAAGAGATTTAGACTTTGACAACCTATCACGGGGAGAACGTAACCGCTTGATCTTATCCTTGAGCTGGGCGTTCCGAGATGTTTGGGAAAGTTTATATCAGCCTATTAACTTGTTGTTTATTGACGAGTTAGTTGACAGCGGTATGGATAGCTCGGGCGTGGAAAACAGCCTGGCTATCCTGAAAAAGATGAGTCGCGAAGCTAACAAGTCAATTTGGTTAGTGTCGCACAAAGACGAACTTGCAGGGCGTGTAAACAATACTCTGCACGTTGTTAAGGAAAACGGGTACACAAGTTACAATACAGATGTAGATATTGCGTAATTTCAAGACTATATTACTATCATGTTACAGAGAGATAACTACAATGCATGTCATGGTTATTCGAAAACTCTATTGTAGAAATTTTACCCGAAGATTGTGTCGGATTTGTTTATTTGATCACTAATAAACTGTCTGGCAGGAAATATATTGGCAAAAAATTAGCAAAGTTTAGCAAAACTACGTATCGTATGGTTAAACTAAAGAATGGCAAGAAGAAACGCAAGAAAATTAAGGGTAAGATAGACTCGGATTGGCAAACATATTATGGCTCAAATATTGAATTAAACAAAGATGTGGCTGAATTAGGCATTGACAATTTTACAAGAGAAATACTATATTATTGCAAAAGCAAAGCAGAATGTAGTTACATAGAAGCAAGAGAACAATTTAGACACCAAGTCTTAGAATCAGATGATTATTATAACGGACATATTCAAGTCCGTGTCCATGGCTCCCATATAAAAAATAAATTAGGCAGTTAAGACTCGCACAGGTCAACATCATGTGTCTAAGACAAGGGATTTAACTATACCCGGACGGAAGCCTCTCTGCGCCCGAGAGCACTCAATCAGTATCCTTAACAGGACCCGGATCGCATACGCCTATAAGCGGTTTGATTGTTTGAAAAGTATTAGGAAAAGGCTAAAAGAGTGAGGAAATCTCACACGTTTGTAAATGTGTTAGCGTATGTTTACAAACCGCCGTTGTATAAAGACAGAACGAGCAGGTACCGGACAACCGCCTGTGTATACGTAAGTATGTAGTTCTAACGCTAAGTGATTGTGCTACTCGGATGATGCTACAATTTCATTTTGCCCCTTTAGCGGGCAAAGTGTGACTGATAAATCTGGATGATACTGAAAAACATCAATAATAAAAAAAATGTTGTGAGCAAAGCGAAACAACAGATCTCGTTAGAGATCTTAAAAGAATGGCAATCCTGACTTTTTAGTTGTTTCCATATTTTCTTTAATGATCTTGTTAATAAGTTCGCGTTCTTCCTGAGTGAGCATAAATGCCTCATCATAGGTAATGCCACCACGCATATACCAACACATTCTTAATAATTCTTCGCGTAAGGCTTTTGATTCTCTATCGTATCGGTTAAGCAACGTTATGATATCTTCGTTGCCGAGAATCAAAAGCCTTTGCCGAAAAAACTTGAGTAATCAAAATCAATTGAAAGTTTAAATGAAGCGTCGCAGGATGTACATTTTACATCCACTGGCTTGATACTAATAACATTGGCAAATTCTTGTATTCTATCTTGAATTTGTTTAAGGACATTAGTTTCAGCGTTGGCATAGTATTCTCTAATAAACGCTGGGTTTGTTACTTCGTCTGACCCATCAACCGTAATGCTTTCTGTACAAGCAGCTACATTTTCTACACTTAATTCGACCATGCGTTGCACATGTCCGTTGAATTTGATTTTTCTCTCCTCGTCTGGCATATTTTCATCCTGGAGAGTCTGTATCAATCTTTGTTCTTCATAGGTAATACTTCCAGCTTTACTGACCTGGCGATAAGTCATTGGTTTTAATTTAACACTTATCTCGTTGCTAACATTAACTGGTTGACTATAATCGGGCATGACAATTTTATCTAATGCATCGCTTAAATTAACATCGTAGTCGTGTTCTTCACCGCAATGGGGGCATTTTGAGCTAACTGGCATATTTGGTCCATAGCTGGCAATACGTATAGCAATTATGGTGCTGTCCACATCAACGCTGGGCATTTCCCAGGCATTTTTAATGTTAGGGCAACAACTCTGCACAACCTGTACTACGCTGGTACCGTCGATTAAGGCATCGGGTGTTCTTAGCACAATTTCGTCTTTGGCAGTCATAGGATATACTGGAATTTTTCCATTAACTGGTAACTCGAGCGAGCCGTCTTTCCAATACTTTCCCCCACTGGTTAGTGTTATGTAAACAGAAGGCTGGCGAAAATGTTTAGCTAATGGGTTTACATTAGCATTATTTGGTAATTGAGGCATATTTTTTCCTATAAATATAATTGATATACTTAGATATTTATAGGTAAAAATGCCCACCGAAGAAGAAAATAAAGCCAAAGAAACGGAACTGTTAGAAAAAACTACCAAGTCCCGTGAAAAGGAACTTCAAGAAATTGACAAGATGCGTAAGCAATACGCAAAATTGATTCTTGGGGTTGAAGATGCTACAGACGAATTCCAGTCACTGAGCCGCGGTTTAGGCTATATGAGTGGACGAGTTATCGGCCAGGTTACTTCTGGATTTTTACAAGTAGCCCAAGGTGCTATGGCCAGTGGTGATGCATTTGCTGCCGCCGGTGCTGGCATGAAGATGGCAGTAGATACTGTCAATACCGGTGTACAGGTTGGCGCACAAGCATTAATGTCAGCAGGCGAAGACCTGAAAAAAGCCGGTAAACCCGGTGGCGCTGCGTTAGTTGCTGTAGGTCAAACTGCCAGTGTTGCTGCCAATGCTTTAGCAAGTTTAGCTAAAACTGGCATAGACTTTATGATTTCTCAAACTGGCAAGATGATTGCCAGTTATCAAAAGATGGGACAAGCCGGCGCAATCTATGCCGGTGGCCTGACAGCAATGACCAAAACTGCCCAAGAGGGTGGTATGACTCTGGAGCAAATGAGTGCAGCCACTGCGGCCAATACTGATGCATTAACACGTTCGGGTCTGGGTGTGTCCGCTGGTAGCAAACGTATGGCTGAAGCCATGGCTGCTGGTGGTAAAGAAGCTCGTCAGGGTATGTTTGCTCTTGGTATGAACATGGAAGAGCAGGCTGACGCATACGCTACAACCATGCAACGTATGGCAGGACCAATGGGCAAACTCAATGCTTCTAATGCAGAGGTTGCTGCCCAAACAGAACAATATGCACGTGATTTAAAATTAATCTCAGATTTAACTGGTAAGAGTGCTAAAGAACAACAAGCACAAGCAGACGCAGCCACTTCATCAATGCGTATGCAAATTGAGCTACAAAAAATGGATCCAAAAGCTCGTGCTGACTTTATGGATGCTTTACAGGGAATGACCAAAGAAAGCACCGCGGCTATACAAGATCGTATGGCACACTTTGGCACAGTAACAGATAAAACAACGGCCGTAATGGAATCTGTTAGCCCTTCGTTAAAGAAGATGCACGAAGAAGAATACCAATTGGCCAAAGCAGGTAAACTTACAGCCGAAAAGGAAATGGAGTTACGTGCCAAGTACGGCGAACAGATTAACAAAGAAATGGGCAATCAAGAAGCACTGGCCAATGCCGCTGCTTCGTCGGGCACTAACTTAGGCGACTTGAGTGCTCGTGCCGGTGAGTTAATGAAAGAAAACTCTAAGGTACACGAAAAGGGTGTTAAAGAAGCCGAAGAAAGAATTAAACAACAACAGCAAGCTGGCAAGGACGGCAAGGACGTTGGCGCAAACCTACAACAAACCCAACAGGACTTTGCACTAAAGCTACAACAAATTGCAATGGAAAATCTTCCACAATTTTCAAAAGCACTTGAAAGTTACGCTAAAATAATTGGCGAAGCCGTTGGCTTTTTAGGCAAAGGCGGCGGTGGACTATTTGATTTCTTAAACAGTCTTGGCGGTATTATTTTAGCCGCAGTAGTGCCAGCGTTGATTGGAGTAGCCACTGGGGCAATGATGCGCGGTGGCGGTGCCAAAGGTGTTGTTGGTACAGCTGCTGAAATAGCCGGAGGTGGTGGAGGTGGTGCAGGCAAGGCAGCACAAGGTGTTGGTGCTGGCATTGGTGAAGGACTAAGCGGAATTGGTAAAGGCATTGCATCAATTGGCGAAGGCGCCGGCAAAGCCATTGGCGGAATATTAAAAGGACTTGCCGACGGCTTGTCTGCGTTGGGAAATCCTAAAGTACTATTAGGTACGGTTTCATTAGTTGGAGTAGGTGCTGCTATGTTTGTAGCCGGCAAAGGATTCCAGCAATTCCAAGGACTTGATTGGGAAAGTATTGCCAAAGGATTAGTTGGATTAGGTGCCGCAGGACTTGGTGCCGCTGCCTTGGGTGCATTAGCTGTACCAATGGCATTGGGTGCCGCTGCCTTAGTATTAGTATCAGCCGCTACCTGGGGCTTTGGCGCCGCAATTAAAACTCTACCGGACAATATTGCTGAACAAGGCGAAGCAATTGGCCAGGCTATTAAAGCCATGTGGGACGCACCTATTGTTAGAATGGGATCAGCTGGTGCAGCAGCCTTGGCTGCAATTGGAACAGTTGGATTATTACCTTTAAGTTTAGGGTTAACTGCTTACAAAGCCGCAGGCGGTATTGGCACTTTGGCAACTGATATGCAGACCATACAGTCACTGGACCCAGACAAACTTAAAGAAGTTGCCAAGGGCATTGCTGCCATTAAAGAAGCACAAAGTCCAAGTTTTGTTGACATGGCTAAAAATGCTGTTGCTGGTGCATTTGATAAATTAGCCGGGGGTGGTGACAAATCGTCGGACTCTCCGGGCGCTAAACCTCCTGCAAACGATTTATTAACGGCTGTAAATAATTTAGCCAAACTATCGGCGGAACAAATTAATCAACAAAAACAAATGCTTACGTACTTACGAGACCACGGAGAAACGAGCAAAAAGATTCTTCACGCCACCCAGTAATTTTAATAAATATACAACAGAGGATAAAAAATGGCTGGATGGAAAAAATACTTTAAGACAAGTAATATAGCAGGTGGGATGAGTCCTATTAGTGGCAATAGTGGTATGCCCACACCAGCGTTTACTAAATTTGGCAGTAGCTTACCAGAAGTATATATTGGACACCCAAACCGTATTGAACGTTATAATCAGTACGAGCAAATGGATATGGACTCGGAAGTTAATGCCGCGTTAGATATTCTTGCAGAATTTTGTAGTCAAAAGAACGACGAAAACTTAACAGCATTTGATGTACACTTCCACGAAAAGCCCACAGATAACGAAGTTAAGATTATCAAAGAGCAACTACAGCAGTGGGTTAATCTTAACGAACTAAACAAACGTATTTTTAAAATTGTTCGTAATACTATTAAGTATGGCGATCAAGTTTTTATCCGTGATCCTGAAACATTTAAATTGTTTTGGACAGAAATGTCTAAGGTTACCAAAGTTATTGTCAACGAGTCAGATGGCAAAAAACCTGAACAATACGTTATCAAAGATATTAATCCTAACTTCCAAAACCTAACTGTTACCGCAGTTAGCACAAGTGATACATTTACAAATCACCCACAAGTGGGCGGCCCAAGCGGCGCCTATGTTCAACCACGTACACCTTACTCAGGTGGCTCACGCTTTAGTCATGCACAAAATGAATCAGTTGTTAATGCAGAACACATTGTACATCTGAGTTTAACTGAAGGTTTAGATATTTTCTGGCCGTTTGGCAACTCAGTATTAGAAAACGTTTTCAAAGTATTCAAACAAAAAGAATTGCTTGAAGATGCTATCATTATCTATCGTGTACAACGTGCACCTGAGCGTCGTATGTTTAAAATTGACGTAGGTAATATGCCAACACACATGGCTATGGCGTTTGTTGAACGTATTAAAAACGAAATTAGCCAACGACGTATTCCCACACAAACACAAGGTGGGCAAAATATGATGGATGCTACATACAATCCGTTGTCAACTAATGAAGACTTCTTCTTCCCACAGGCCGAGGGCGGTCGTGGTAGTAGCGTTGAAATTTTGCCAGGCGGACAGAACTTAGGCGAAATTACAGACTTAAAGTTCTTTACTAACAAGTTATTCCGTGGCCTGCGTATTCCAGCAAGTTATTTGCCAACTGGTGTAGATGATGGCACACAAACAATCAGTGATGGTCGTGTTGGCACAGCTCTAATCCAAGAATGGCGTTTTAACCAATACTGTATGCGTTTACAATCAATGATTGTAGATCGCTTAGACAAAGAATTTAAAATGTTTATGCGTTGGAGGGGCATTAACATTGATGGTCAACTGTTTGATTTAACATTTAATCCTCCACAAAACTTTGCACAATATCGTCAAGCTGACATTGATAGTGCTAAGATTGCTACATTTACACAGTTAGAACCTATTCCATATCTAAGTAAACGTTTCTTAATGAAGCGTTATCTGGGCTTAACCGAAATGGAGTTAAGCGAAAACGAAATCATGTGGAAAGAAGAAAAAGGCACAGCCGAAGCACCAGATCCGGGTCAAACACAGATGCGAGCCGCGGGTATCAGTGCTGGCGGTATTGCCAGCGATCTTGAAGCAGTTAGCCCTCCACCCGGAGCAGAAGGCACACCAGCTGAAGCAGGAGCACCTGGTGTAGCTGACGGCGGAGTAGGTAGTCCAACAGGTGGCGCGGGCCCAGCAGCCAGCGCACCTGGCATAGGTTAATCCATTTTGGTAAATACACTACTATGTTCCTAAACGAAATGTACGACGAAGCAAAACCAGGATATGAGTCCGAAAAGGATGATAATTCTGTTATGCATTTAAAAGATCTACGCAAGACAAGACT
>Ga0164297_10000259_pt1 | contig 67548 bp, 63 predicted proteins | sample GEODES058metaG_FD_113539 | JGI IMG/M metagenome (GOLD analysis project Ga0164297, IMG submission 113539) | Dystrophic lake water microbial communities from Trout Bog Lake, Wisconsin, USA - GEODES058 metaG | ecosystem: Environmental > Aquatic > Freshwater > Lake | place: USA: Trout Bog Lake... | reverse complement strand
CTGGCCGGTTAAGGGCTTTGCAGTCGGCATGTGCCAGGTTTGGTTATCACTGGAAGCATCCTGTCCCAATAAAAACAGTCCTTTGCCCATATCCGGGATGTAGCTAAAACTATGCAGCTTACCGGGGTCACCTATCAATTGGGCTTTTTGTTTTTTTGCAAACTTGTCTAAAACCATTACATCAAAAAAGCTGTTGCCGTTATCGGTGCCGTAAAAATCAGCTGCACGAGCTATTGATGCGTTTATATTACCAGCCTTCACTTCATCCAACAATTTTGTGGCTATGCGGGCACGTATCTCACCTTTTATGCTACAGGGGTTATAAGGGGTACTTTCTAACATGGGCCCATTTACCAGGCCATAGCTGTAAACATTGTCAAAAAAGATCAGTCGGGCACCGGTTTCCTTGCCGGCATTAATAAAATTATTCATCACCACGGGCCATTGACTGGCCCATATTTTTTTGTCGTACACCAGGCCGGCGGTCAGGTAAATCACCTTCGAGCCTTTAACAGCTTCCAGTACTTCTTTAAAGTTAAGCAGATCAGCTTTTACCCAGGTTTGGTTTTTGCCGTTTGTTTTGATCTCTTTCCGGCTCACAAGCCTGGTAGGTTCATTATTATTGCTTTGCAGTTCTCGAGCCAGTGCATTTGCTACCGGGCCGCCTGCTCCTAATATTGTATGCATGTTTTTTTCTTTTTAATACACTACAAATGTAGGGGGCCCTTGTTATTGAGAACGTTAACAAAAGATAAGAAAATCGGGAAGTTGGGATTGGTTGTACTGGTTGTACTGGTTGTAGAAGTTGTATTGGTTTGATAATATCGATATTCAAACCTTTGCGGGGAATTCGCAAACTTCCAATTCGCAAATCACCGGTTAACAAATCACCAGTTAACAAATCACCAGTTAACTAACACACAAATCACTTAACCCCAGTCAGCACTCTTCGTCTGATGCGGGATAGGGATACCGGCGTGATGCCCAGATAATTGGCGATATAATGCTGGGGCATGCGTTGTAAAATATCTTTACCGGTACTATAAAGTTGCAGGTAACGCTCTTCGGGGGTTTGGGTGATAAACGAAGCTACCCGGTCCTCGTAGCAAACAATGGTTTCTTCGGCAACCAGTCGGCCGAACTTTTCTACTTTGTAGGCCAGCATAGGGTTGGCCAGCATTTGGTCCAGATCGCGATGGGTGAAGGTGATGAGTAAACAGTCTTCCAGCGCCTGGATATAAGTAAGACCAGGCAGCCCGGTCAGGAAACTTTTGTAAGAGGTAACAAATTCGTTCTCGAAACTGAAATAGCCGGTAATTTCCTGCCCGTCTTTGATGTGGTAATACCTAACCGTTCCTATGATCATAAAGGCAACCTTATCGCAAACCTTACCAGGCTCAGCAAAGTAATGTTTCTTTTTAAGCTGGTTTATGCTCAGATGCTGCGAAAAAATGATCCATTCGGCCTCATTAAAGTCGATATATTTTTTTAGCTGTTCGCGGTAGATATTTAAGGCCGAGTTTGCATCCATATCGTAAAGATACTAAAAGAATTATTGGCTCTTTAGCCCTTAGCCAACCTGATTGTACTTATTTGATAAGTATCCGGTCGATCAGGAAAAAAACTGCAAAAACTACACTGGCTATACCATTGGTGGTCATGAATGCAAAATTTACACGGCTCAGGTCGTTTGGTTTTACCAGTCGGTGCTGGTAAATAAGCATCGAGCAAAAGAAGGCAATGCCGATATAATAAGGCCAGCTAACCGTGGTAAAGAATACCGGCATGATGATAAATAAAGCAGAAAAAAAGTGCAATAAAGTAGACAATCGAAGGGCATTCACCTTACCCAGCCAGGCTGGGATAGAGTGCAGGGCCTGTCCGCGATCGAAATCCTCATCCTGCAAAGCATAAATGATATCAAACCCACTAACCCAGCATAACACCGCAAGCGAAAAGAAAACCGGCAGCAAAGCGAATGCCCCGGTTACAACCAGGTAAGCACCAATGGGAGCGAGTGCCAAACCAAGACCAAGTACCAAATGGCATAATGCAGTGAATCTTTTGGTTGCACTGTAGCCAAGTATCACCAATAATGCGACAGGCGACAAGTAAAAGCAAATAGGGTTAATAAACCAGGTGGTGATTACCAGCAAACTGCAATTAACAATGGTAAAGGTAAGTGCAGCTTTCGCACTGATACGGCCCGCCGGGATATCACGTTTTAGCGTTCGGGGATTTATAGCATCTATATCCCTATCCAGGTAACGGTTGAAAGCCATCGCCGAATTACGGGCAAAGACCATACATGCCAGCATCAATACCAGTTTCAGCCAGTCGAAATGGTTGGCGGTAGTAGTAACTGCCAGAAAATAGCCGATAATAGCGAAAGGCAGTGCAAAAATTGTGTGTGCAAATAGCACGAGTGAAAAATACTTCTTCATGAATAATAAAATATCGAATATCTAATGTTAAATAATGATGTAACAGTTGCCTCATTATTCCTTGCCAACCTGCTGCCAGGTATCTCCTATACTCGAAACGTCAAAACTTTTATTTACCCCGTCTATAAAACCCAGCACTTCATCGCGGCCCAATTGGGTTTCGGCCGAGGTGATGAAATAGGGTGGCAATTCGTGGAAAGTAGTTAAAAGTGCTTTTTTAAATTTAGCCACATTTTGATCGGTTTTGGTGACTGATTGCTTGTCGGCTTTGGTAAAAACTATTACAAACGAAAGGCCTTTTTCGCCCAGCCAGTTGCAAAATTCCAGGTCTATTTTCTGCGGCTCAAGCCTGCTGTCTATCAATACCAAAACACATTGCAAACTTTCACGTTTATCCAGGTAGGTGCGGATAAATTTATTCCAGTCCTCTTTTTTGCTTTTTGATATACGGGCAAAGCCGTAACCGGGTAAGTCGACCAGGTACCAGTTATCGTTGATCAGAAAATGGTTGATCAATTGCGTTTTGCCGGGAGTTTGTGAGGTTTTCGCTAATGCTTTTTTGCCCGTTATCATATTGATAAGCGATGATTTGCCCACATTTGAACGGCCAATAAAAGCGTATTCCGGTTTAAGCGGCGGTGGTAATTTGGATACCTGCGTATTGCTGCAAATAAACTCGGCTGATTTTACGATCATGGCGCAAAGTTAATGATTAGAGATTAGTTAATTTGTGATTAGTTTAGTATTCAGAAATACTCAAATTGTCATTTTTTTACCCATTTAGCGCCTGATTATTAATTGAATAATCTAAAATCGCTAAATTTGATGTTTAAACATATAAATTATGGAATCTTATAAAATACCCGCCAACACCCGAATCGGGCACGTGCATTTAAAGGTAAGCGATCTGCAAAGGGCGATCGACTTTTATTGCGGATTACTGGGGTTTGAATTGGTAATGAAATATGGTAGCCAGGCCGCGTTTATATCGGCAGGGGGGTACCACCACCATATTGGCTTAAATACCTGGCATAGTAAAGGCCAGCCGCCTGCACCACCCGAAGCACCCGGCCTGTACCATACCGCTATTTTGTTTCCTGAAAGAAAAGATCTGGCGGTTGAACTTCAAAGATTGATAGACGCCAAATACCCGATCACAGGCGCATCAGATCACGGTGTATCCGAAGCTATATACCTCGATGATCCCGATGGCAACGGTGTGGAACTTTACTGGGACAGGCCCAAAGATCAATGGCCCAAAGATGATAACGGCGAACTTACCATGTTTACCCGCGCCTTGGATCTGCATGGGTTACTGGCGTTGGCGGAGAAATAGTTGCCCCGATAGCTATCGGAATGGTTGTAGTGGTTGTATTGGTTGTAGTAGTTGAATTAGAAATTGATTGTTTTATAGCGAATTTCTAATTGGTAATAAGCTACCCCATTACAACCAATACAACCAATACAACTAATACAACCAATACAACCTTCCAACGTTTCAACCTTACAACATTTCAACCTATCTTTGCCCCCAATGAGCAAAACAGTAATACCCTATACCGAGGAGCAGGGCACCAAAAAAGAACAGGTGGCCGATATGTTTAACAACATTTCTAAAACCTACGATTTCCTGAATCATTTTTTGTCGCTGGGCATTGATATCATCTGGCGTAAAAAAGCGATCAACGAATTGAAAAAAGATCAGCCCAAACTGATTCTGGATGTTGCCACCGGCACCGGCGATTTTGCCTTTGAGGCGCTTAAAATTTTGAAACCTGAAAAGATCATTGGGGTTGATATTTCGCGGGGTATGTTGGATATAGCGGATCAAAAAATTGCTAAACGCAACCTAAATGATCGTTTCGAAGTAAAACTCGGTGATTCGGAAGGTTTGCCTTTTGAGGCAGCTGTATTTGATGCGGTTACTGTGGCCTACGGGGTCCGTAATTTTGAAAATCTGGAAAAGGGCATTGCCGATATATTAAGGGTATTAAAACCCGGTGGTAAAGCTGTTGTACTGGAGTTTTCGAAACCCAAAGCTTTTCCGATCAAGCAGTTGTATGATTTTTATTTCAATTATATCACCCCTGGTATAGGCAAGTTATTCTCAAAAGATGCGCGTGCTTACACCTATTTGCCCGAATCGGTAGCCGCTTTTCCGGATGGAAAAGATTTCACTGGTCTGATGGATAAAGTGGGTTATAAAAATACCAAATGCCGGCCGCTGGCGTTTGGCATTTGTTCGATATATACTGGAGTTAAATAAGTGTTGAGCATAGCGAACAGGGTATCAAATATCGAACACCGAATTCTGAATAATGAAGCATTTTGGCGATCGATAACCAACATTCAGCATTCATTATTCGATATTCAACATTCGGTATTAATACACGGTTACCACAGGTAACGAAGAAAATAAAATATGCATAAAAAACGGTTCCTGTTCATCCTGATCCTGCTGTTTTCCTGCAAATTTGCATTTGCGCAGGTTCCTTCATGGGGTGGTGGTGCCGACCAGACCGACTTTAGCTTTGGATTCAGTTTTCAATCGGTTAGCAGTTATTATAAGATCGATAAAAAACCCAACTGGCAGGCTCCTTATTTCGACCCGGGTGTTGGGCATAATATCACCGATGCGGTTACCAGCATCACTTCGCCTAATTCGCCCGGCTTTGCCGTAGGTTTCCTGGCACGTTACAACTTTACCGATTTCCTGGAATTTAGGGCAACCCCTTCGCTGGTATTTGCTGACCGAACTGTTAAATATACCTATGCAACTGCTTCACAAAATACCAACAGTACTGTGCCGGCAACCGACCTTGATTTTCCTTTTTCTTTAAAACTAAAATCTGAACGTATCCAGGATTTCAGGGCCTATATGCTGGCAGGAATCAAATATTCTATGGCAGTGGGCTCCAAAAAAAATAGTCCGGATATTGATCCCTTGCAAGCCGTATTGCGTAATAAAGCCGGATTCGGCTCTTATGAGGTCGGACTCGGTGCCGACATATATTTCGAGTATTTTAAATTATCACCCGAAATAAAACTGTCCAATTCGTTTGGCAATTTGCTGATTCCTGAGGCAAATCCTTATTCCTCTCCTCTCAATAAACTATCCCTGCATACCGTAACCATCAGTTTGATTTTTGAGTAAGAGGGAGTCGAGGAGTAGGTAAGTCCGGGAGTCGGGAAGTCCGAAAGGTCATGTGTATCGTCCTGCAACATGTTTACAGTTTAAATGATTGATCCTGATATAAGTTTACGTTATTTATTAGTCCTAAAATAAGATTAGATCTCATTACATTTCGAAACCCGCTATCGTTACTGAACATGCCAATTCTTATATTTCTTTCGGACTTAGGCGGACTTTCGGACTACAAAACGACTAAATTTTCATAAATTTACCCCTTTAAACTACCATGTCAAAAATAGCCCTCGTTACAGGAGCAACATCCGGAATTGGTGAAGCCTGTGCCCACGTATTTGCCCGCGAACGTTACGACCTGATCCTTACTGGCCGGCGTGCAGACCGCCTCGAAAAAATCGCAGCTCAGTTAATAGCCGAATACAATGTTAAGGTGAACGTACTCGAGTTTGATGTGCGCGATCGTGAAAGTGTATTTGCAAAGCTGGAAGAACTTACAGAAGATTGGAGAAAGGTTAATGTGCTTGTAAATAATGCCGGTTTGAGCCAGGGACTCGATCCAATTCAGAACGGTAATATTGACGATTGGGAAACCATGATAGATACCAATATCAAAGGCCTATTGTACGTTACTAAAGTGGTATCAAACTGGATGATCAGTAATGGTTTCGGTCATATTATCAACCTGGGCTCAATCGCAGGTAAAGAGGTTTACCCTAATGGTAACGTTTATTGCGCCAGCAAATATGCTGTCGACGCATTGAGTAAGGGCATGCGGGCCGATTTGCTGCCCTACGGTATCAGGGTAACTGCGGTACACCCCGGCGCCGTTGAAACCGAGTTCTCTGTAGTGAGATTTAAAGGCGACGAGGCCCGGGCAAAAAAAGTTTATGATGGCTTCGAACCTCTGGTGGCTGTTGATATTGCTGAAACCATCTGGTTTGCTGCATCCAGGCCCGCCCATGTAAACATCAATGAATTAACCATTATGCCAACGGCACAAGCAAGCGCTACAAATATTTTTAGAAAATAGTCCGAAAGTCCGCATCCCGATAGCTATAGGGACCGAAAGAGAGCTGCCGGGGAGTTTGTTTTAGATAAAATAGTCTTAGTTTTGAAAAAAGATCAAACCGCTTAATCATCTTATCATAGAAATACCCAAAATATACTTTCCGACTTCCAACTTCAAAAAACACTCACTCACTCATTCATTCACTAATTCATACATAATTAATGCCATGTCACTCATCAACCAAATAGATCAGGATATCAAGCAAGCCATGCTGGGAAAGCAGGAAGCCAGGTTAAGAGGCCTTCGTGCTATTAAATCAGCCTTGTTGCTGATGCGGACCGAAAAAGGAGCGTCGGAAGAGATCTCGCCCGAGGCTGAGATCAAAGTGTTGCAGAAATTGATCAAACAACGTAAAGAATCTGCAGATATTTACCTTGGACAAAAACGTGAAGACCTGTATAAAATTGAGACGGAAGAAATTGAAGTGATCGAAGCATATTTGCCAAAGCAGATGGATCGTGCCGAGATCGAGGCCTACCTTAAAGCCTTGATCACCCGCGTTGGTGCAACGTCTATCAAGGATATAGGCAAGGTGATGGGAGCTGCAAACAAAGAATTAGCAGGTAAGGCAGATGGACGGACAATATCAGAAGTAGTTAAAGAATTATTAAATTGAACAAATAAATCGCATTATTGCTTGCAAGTAATTTTCAATAGACTATTTTTATAGCGAAGAAAATAATAGCGGTACTCCGATTATTGTGGTACAAATAAGTTGAATGCGTAGCTTTTACAAGGGTTTTTATGGATTTCGTGCTTAAAGAGGAAAACGGATTTAGTTATATCGATGAGGGCGAAGGCGAGGTATTGCTGCTGTTGCATGGGCTGATGGGAGCGCTTAGCAATTGGGAAATGGTGATCAATGAGTTTAAGAATGATTACCGTATCATTATTCCGATGCTGCCTATTTATGATCTTCCGCTGCTGACCACCGGGGTAAAAACATTGGCCAAACATGTGCACCGCTTTGTAACCTATATGGGTCTGCGTAATTTTACCCTGCTTGGCAATTCTCTGGGCGGACATGTGGGGCTTATCTATTGTATCAATCATCCGCAGCCGGTGAAAGCACTTGTTTTAACCGGAAGCTCGGGTTTATATGAAAATGCCTTTGGTGGCTCGTTCCCGCGCCGCGAGAGCTATGATTTTGTGAAAGAAAAAGTAGAATACACTTTTTATGACCCCAAAACAGCGACAAAAGAATTAATTGATGATGTTTTTAAAACCATTAATGACCGAAATCGCGTAATAAGAATATTGGCGATGGCTAAATCGGCCATACGACATAATATGGGTAAGGAGCTTCATAAGATCCATATGCCGGTTTCGTTAATTTGGGGAAAGAATGATAAAATAACGCCGCCGGAAGTTGCTGTTGAATTTAAAAACCTGTTGCCCAATGCCGAATTACATTGGATTGAGCAATGTGGACACGCGGCAATGATGGAACAGCCCGAAGCCTTTAATAAATTGTTGAGAGCTTTTTTAGAACGAGATAAAATAAAAGTATAATATGCTTGCAATTGAGCTGATAGCCAACGCCATCCCACCGGTATTTGCCGCTGATACCATTCAGCGGGTATTGGATAGAATGGCGGAATTTAAAGTTAGCCATCTGCCAGTTGTAAATAAAGATCAGTTTTTAGGACTCATTTCAGAAAATGACCTGATCGAAGCAAGCGATCTGCAAACCCCCATTGCTGCGCTTAAGTTATCGCTTGTTAATCCCTACGTACACGATGAGCAGCACATATATGATGTGATCAGGTTGTTTTACGAGCAAAGGCTGACCGTTGTGCCTGTACTTGATGCCAAAAACGCTTACCTGGGCCTGATCTCGATCAACGCGATGAACGAATATTTCGCCAAACTGACTTCCGTTTCGGAGCCTGGGGGTATAATCGTTCTCGAGATCGGCAATAAAAACAACTCTTTGGCCCACATGGCTCAGATCGTAGAGTCGGACAATGCTCAAATTTTGAGCTCCTATGTCCGTACATTCCCGCATTCAACCAAAATTGAGGTGACCTTGAAAGTTAATAAGGTTGATATTTCAGCTATTATTGCAACTTTCATGCGTTATGAATACGATGTTAAAGCAACTTTTAATCATGTCGACGAAAACGATGGTTCAAAAGACCGCTACGATTCGTTAATGAACTATCTCAATTTATAATTCGCTTTAGCCATTAGTTCGTAGAATCCTTACTTTTACAGCATCAACAAACCATGCACTATGGCTATCAACTTTGATCCATCAACCATGAACTATTAAAGCATGAGAGTAGCAATATATGGCAGGCCCTTTAACGACCAGGCAGTAATACCCTATGTGCAGCAGGTTTTTGACAACCTCGATCAGCACCATGCCGAAATATATGTTCACAAGCAGTTGTTTGATTACCTTGAAGGTAAAATAGCAAACGTTAAGTACGAACTGCTTCAGGACGACAGTTTTATCCGCAGCTCCATTGATGTGTTTTTTACACTGGGCGGCGATGGTACCCTGCTTGATATGGTAGCCATGATATCAGATTCAGGTATCCCGGTAATAGGTATCAATTTTGGTCGACTGGGTTTTTTGGCCAGTGTAAACAAGAACGATATACCGGCAGCGATCTACGCTGTTGCCAATAAGAATTATTCAATTGATGGCCGCGAACTATTGCAGATCGATTGCGAGCAGCCCATCTTCGGTGCGAATAATTTCGCTATCAACGATATCACTTTTCATAAGCGCGATGATGCAGCAATGATAACCGTGCATGCTTTTTTCAACGGGGAGTTCCTCAACTCCTATTGGGGCGACGGGATCATCGTGTCTACATCTACGGGCTCAACGGCTTATTCGCTCAGCTGCGGGGGACCCATTATTTTTCCGGCATCAAATAGTATCGCCATAACGCCCATATCACCGCATAACTTAAATGTACGTCCAATCGTATTACCCGATAGCAGTAAGCTGACATTTGAAGTAGAGGTACGCAGCGCTAATTACCTGGTATCTTGCGATTCGCGGACGGCAGTTTTAGAAAAAACAATGAAGTTTCACATTCGTAAAGCCGATTTTAAGTTGAACCTCATTCGCCTGAATAATGAAAGCTACTTATCTACGTTAAGGAACAAACTGTTATGGGGATTAGATGCCCGTAACTACTAATATGAATGAATGCCCAGATCAATAGTACTTTTTTGTTTTCTTTTACTGTCATTCAGCCTTAAGGCGCAAACCTGGGACCTGGGCGGTTCGCTTGGTGCTGCAGGTTATATGGGTGATCTGAATCCTTCAAACCCCTTAAAAATCAGCGGTCCTGCGCTGGGCATATTCGGGTCTAGAAATTTCGACGGCTATTGGTCACTTAAACTTAAATATACTTTTGGCATTATAGCAGCTGCCGACAATAACTCTTCCAGTTTGCAGTTGCAGCAGCGTAACCTAAGTTTCCGAACCTTTTTAAATGAGGGCGCACTTACCGGTGAATTTAATTTCTTCAAATATATTCCCGAAGTGGGTCAGAATAAATTTACCCCGTTTATTTACCTTGGCGTAGGAGCGCTCGGTTATAATCCACAAGCAAAATACAATGGTCATTATTACGATCTCCGGCCCCTAACAACCGAAGGTCAATCAAAACCATATCCTACCATAGCATTGACTATACCTTATGGTGCCGGTATCAAATACAATTTTATGGGTAAATGGAATTTTATTGCCGATATCGGTTACCGTAATCCATACACTGATTATCTGGACGATGTTTCGGGTCTGTATCCTGCAAAAAATAAATTAAGCAGCCCGCTGGCCCAAACCCTTTCCGATCGCTCTGGTGAACAAACCGGTGTCTACATTGGCACACCCGGCACCCAACGTGGCGATGGCCGTCCCCACGACACCTATTTCTTCATTAACCTGGGGATATCTTTTACCTTTATTAGCACGAAGTGTTATTATTAGGGCATTAGTCATTAGTCATTAGGCATTAGGTCATTTGCTTCGCGTCATTTCGCTGCGCTGGCATTGGGTCATTGGGCATTAGGTCATTTGCTTCGCGTCATTTCGCTGCGCTGGCATTGGGTCATTGGGCATTAGGTCATTTGCTTCGCGTCATTTCGCTGCGCTGGCATTGGGTCATTGGATCATTGGGCATTGGGTTGTTCGGGAATAGTCGGACATGCACGATCGATCCTGCCAAACTGCGGTATTTAGGGGAAGCGGTTCAGCTATTGAATCACAAATATATCGACTTAAGCCATTGCCTTTATTGCAGTAAAGGGTGTTGAAATGACTCAATGGTATAACGCCTATTAAATACCTGAATTTCAGATAAGCCGGTAACAAAGGTTTCGGATGTCGTAATTCCGTTGTCATTATTCCGGCACTTTTCTTTTTTTTCCCCATACTAAAAAAGTACAAAGTAAGTTTTACCTTTGTACCCTGAAAAAAAGTGGGCCAAGGGGATTATTTGCCTTGCCTGTGATATTGCCTGAATGGAAAAACAGGCAGATTTTTTTGAATTATATCTATTAGCTGTGAGCGGCTATTTGGCCGCAGACAAAATGGGATTTAAAGATCAGATCGATTTTTCGAGGTTACCAAAGCATATCGCCATTATTATGGACGGTAATGGTCGTTGGGCAAAGGGGAAAGGCAAATTGCGTGTTTTCGGACATCGCAACGGTGTTATCTCTGTGCGCGACGTGGTAGAAGGTGCAGGAGAAATAGGGGTGAAGTATGTGACATTGTATACGTTTTCATCCGAGAACTGGAACCGGCCGCGTTTTGAAGTTTCGGCTATTATGGAATTGATGATCTCGACGATACATAAAGAGATCGACAACTTTATGAAGAATAACGTGCGTTTGAATGCCATTGGTGAATTGAAGATGCTTCCCGAAAAGTGTTATCGGGAACTGTCGGCTGCCATGGAACGAACTGCCGGAAATACTGGTTTGGTGCTAACGCTTGCCCTAAGTTACAGTTCGCGCCGCGAAATTGTTAGTGCTGTAAAGGGAATTGCAGCTAAAGTACTTAGCGGCGAACTGAACATTGACCAGATTGATGAGGACACGATTGAAAATAATTTATATACAAGCGCCATGCCTAATCCTGAGCTGATGATCAGAACCAGCGGCGAATACAGGATAAGTAATTATTTACTTTGGCAGATAGCTTATGCTGAGTTGTATTTTACAGCCAAGTTATGGCCCGATTTCAGGCGCGAGGACCTGTTTGAAGCCATTGTTGATTTTCAGAAACGAGAACGCAGATTTGGTATGATCAGTGAACAGCTTAACTAAATTTTTTCTTTTAACACTTTTTAACAACTGTATAAATTATTTTTAGCCCACTAAAATATTCGAATGAATAAATTTCTTTTTGCTCTTCTTTTCACTGTAATCGGTACTGCTGCACTGGCACAGGTTTCGAATCAATCGAGGCCGTCGCTTCAAAAATCCATCCCGGCAGATAGCTTAAGTTACCTGACGCCGAAAGACTACATTATTGGGGGTATAACAGTTAGCGGTACCAAGAACCTTGACAAAGACGTATTGGTGCAAATATCTAAATTAAACAAGGGCGATAAGATAAATTTGCCGGGCGAACAAAATGCTGCAGTTGTTAAGCGCATGTACGACCAGGGGCTTTTTGACGATGTAAAGTTAAACGTGACAAAAATTAATTTAGACACTATCTACCTGGAGATCGTTGTTGAAGAGCGTCCCCGCTTGTCGCGCCTCCATTTAACCGGTATCCGCAAGGGTGAAATAGAGGATCTGCAGAAAAAATTAAGCGATAAAAATTCAAAGATCGTCAATGAAAACCTGCTGAGTACCACAACCGCTATTATCAAAAAACATTTTGCCGAAAAAGGTTTCCTGAATACCAGCGTAAATATTAAACAACGCCAGGATCCGGGAGATGCCAATAGCGTTATTTTGGATGTTGCTATTGACAAGAAAGAAAAAGTGAGGATCAATAGCGTCACCTTTACCGGCAACGTAGCGTTCTCGCAAAAAAAATTACGGCAGTATCTTAAGAAGACTCGTGAAAGGCGTTGGTATAATATTTTCGGTTCGCGAAAATTCCTGCGTGATAAATACGAGGAAGATAAGCAAACCCTGATTGAAAAAATGCAGGAAAAGGGTTACCGGGATGCAGCTATTATCAGCGATACGGTTACGGCCCATGACGAAAATACGGTAGATGTAAAAATTAAGATCATTGAAGGCCATAAATACTTTTTTGGTAATGTAAAATGGTCGGGCAATGCGCAATTTTCTACGGAAATACTTAATAAGCTACTCCGCGTACGGAAAGGCGACGTATTCAGCGAACAAGAATTGAACAAACGCTTAATAGGCCCAACGCCTAATAACGACGACGTTTCTACGCTTTACCTCGATAATGGCTATCTTACCTACAGTGCCGACCCGGTACAGACTAAAATATATAATGATACCATTGATCTAGACATCCGGGTTTACGAAGGACCGCAGTATACGCTGAATCGTATCATTCTGAAGGGTAATGATGTAACCAATGATAAGGTTGTACGACGCGAGATCAGAACAATACCCGGGCAGAAGTTCAGTAAATCATTGCTGATCAGAAGTACACGTGAAATTTCGCAATTGGGTAACTTCGACGAGCAAAAAACAGAACCAAAACCTACGAATGTTAACCCTTCAGAAGGGACTGTTGACATTATCTATAACGTAGTTGAAAAACCTTCAGACCAGATCGAACTCTCTGGCGGTTTTGGTGGCGGACAGATTGTAGGTACCGTAGGTTTAACGTTTAACAATTTTTCTTTACGGAATATATTCAACTTCAAAGAATATAAACCGTTGCCGAAAGGTGATGGCCAAAAGCTGAGTATCAGGGGACAATCAAGCGGTCGTACTTACCAAAACTATTCATTTACATTTTCGGAGCCATGGCTGGGGGGTAAAAAACCGATCTTCTTCTCTTTTTCTGCCTATACGCAGTTGAGTTCAACCGGACAATATTACGCCAAGTCAGACCCTCGCTATAATAATCTTCGCATCAACGGTGTTGGTGTAACACTGGGTAAAATACTAAATTGGCCGGACAACTATTTCCGACTCAATTACTCGTTAAACTTCGACCATTACAACCTGGATAATTACCCTGGTTACATTTTCACCAACGGTACCTCCTATAATATTAAATTGACCCAACAGCTCACCCGTAACTCGCTGGATGCGCCTATTTTCCCAACTACGGGTTCAAATATTCAGTTAACCATACAGGGAACACCGCCATATTCATTGTTCAATAATATCAACTATAACCTGCCGCCTACGCAGGAACAGGTATATCACTTTGTGGAATATTATAAAGTGAAATATGATGCCCAATGGTTCCAGAGAATCATAGGTAAACTGGTGCTGATGAGTCAGGTTAGGTTTGGTTTTCTTGGCGAGTACAATTCAAGCGTTCCGGCTTCACCGTTTGAACGGTTTAAACTGGGTGGCGACGGTATGCAGAGCTATCAGTTCTTGCAGGGTAGCGATATTGTTGGTTTGCGTGGTTATCAGAATTTCTCAATTGTTCCTATCGGCTCAAACTACAATGCCAATACTAACCCGGGCAGCACTATCTACAATAAATTCACCTTTGAATTGCGTCACCCGGTTGTTGCCAGCCAGTCGGCCACCATATTCGTGTTGGCTTTTGCTGAAGGTGGTAACGTATGGAACAGTTTCGATCAGTTTAATCCATTTAACGTAAGGCGTTCGGCAGGTGTTGGAGCCAGAGTATTTTTACCTATTTTTGGATTACTTGGTTTGGATTATGGTTATGGCTTTGATAAGATACCTGGTATACCGGGTGCCAATAAAGGGCAGTTCTCATTCTCAATATCTCAAAGTTTAAGTGGTGGCTTCAATTAAATTGCCGGAATGAAAAGGATAATTTTAGTAATATTTCTTACGTTCGCCGCGTTTACTACATTTGCACAGCGTTTTGCATTTGTCGATTCGGATTATATCCTGAAGCATATGCCCGAATACCAGGCAGCGCAGAAGCAGTTGGCTGCATTATCTGATCAATGGCAGAAAGAAGTTGACGCCAAATCGCAGGAAATTGAGCGAATGTATAAGGCTTACGATGCGGATAAGATATTAATGACAGCCGACATGAAGAAAAGGCGCGAGGCCGAAATCGGTGATAAAGAGAAAGAAATAAAAAACTTTCAACGGATAAAATTTGGTCCTGATGGCGAGCTTGCTAAAAAAAGCAATGAGTTAATTAAGCCAATACAGGACAAAATAATGAAAGCTGTACAAGCTGTAGCCGAAAATGAAGAACTGGATATGGTGTTTGATAAGAATAGCGAAATTATTATGCTATACAGAAATCCACGTTTAGATAAAAGTGATGAGGTATTAACCAGGCTTGGTTTAAAGCCCGGAGTATTTGCTAAATAAAGATTTATAGATAAATTAGACTACTATTAACCCCCCAAAAAGAAAAAATGAAAAAACTATTAAAAGTTGCTTTGGTTGCCGTGTGTATAGTGTTTGCCGGAAACGTAGCTAAAGCACAGGTAAAGATCGGGTATGTTAATTTTGATCAATTGGTTGATCAACTTCCCGAAACAAAATTGATCAGAACCCAGCTTGAAACTTACAACAAGCAATTCCAGGATCAGTATACTGCTATGACTTCTGAATATCAGACCAAAGGTCAGGCTTATGAAGCACAGCGTGCAACCATGACCGATGCGGTGCGTACAGCTAAAGAAAGTGAATTGAGCGATATCCAAAAACGTATTCAATCTTTTCAGCAGGATGCTCAGCAAAAAGTTTCTGCAAAAACTACCGAGCTTTCAAAGCCACTTTTTGATAAGATTCGTGCGGCAGTTGCTCAGGTAGCTAAAGAGAAAGGTTATACCTATGTGATCAATTCAGCACAGACCGATTTGATCGTTTCTCCTCCGAGCGATGACCTTAGCGCTGATGTTAAAGCTAAATTGGGAGTAAAATAATCCTGATTATAATATTTATAAAAGCGGTCCTGATTTTGGCCGCTTTTCTTTTTTAAAAGCATATTTAGGAAGCAAATTCCATTACATTTAATTTTATTTCGGATAGCTGAAATTAATGATGAAAAAACTTTTGACAACGTTTTCAGTAATAGCCCTGATGATGACCGGAAATTTGGCGATCGCACAAGCGAAAGTTGGCTATGTAAATTTTGCGGAATTAGTGAAAGCATTACCTGAAGCCGCTCAAATTAAAGGAAAAGTTGATGCTTACAGCAACCAGTATATGGACCAGTTGAAAGCCATGTATAGCGAATACCAGGCCAAAGGCCAGGAGTTTCAGAAGCAACAAGCTTCGATGACTGACGCAATCCGTACAGCCAAACAGGAAGAACTGGTAAATCTTCAAAAAAGAATGAATGATTACCAGAACGAAGCGCAGCAAAAAGTTGCTGCACGTACTGACGAGCTTTCAAAACCATTACTGGAAAAAGTTCGGGGCGCAATTGCATTGGTAGCCAAAGAAAAAGGCTACACCTATGTTTTGGACTCCTCGCAAACAGATCTGATCGTGTCCCCGGCGGGCGACGACCTGGCGGCTGATGTTAAGGCAAAACTGGGTATTAAATAAAATATTTGAACATTTTTTTCAAAGCGGAATTTCAGGTCCGCTTTTTTTATTTTTGCAGCGGTGGCAGACAAACAACCTATAGGTATTTTCGATTCCGGTTACGGCGGTTTAACCGTGTTCCGTTCAATCGCGAAACAATTACCTGATTTTGACTATATCTACCTCGGCGACAACGCAAGGGCTCCTTACGGTAACCGTTCATTCAATACCATCCACCAATACACCTGGGAGGGCGTACAAATACTTTTTGATCTGGGTTGCCCACTGGTAATACTTGCCTGCAATACGGCTTCTGCCAAAGCTTTGCGTACCATACAGCAACGCGATCTGCAGCAGCTTGATCCTTCAAAACGAGTGTTAGGTGTTATTCGTCCAACAGCCGAAGTTATTGGCAATTATACCAAGTCAAAAGAGATCGGTGTACTGGGGACCAGAGGAACGGTGCAATCCGGCTCGTACCTGATGGAGATCAATAATTTTTTCCCCGATGTAAAAGTTTACCAGCAGGCTGCTCCGCTTTGGGTTCCGCTGATAGAGAATGCCGAATACGATCAGCCCGGAGCCGATTATTTCGTAAAAAAATACCTCGATCAGGTGTTAGCACAATCCGATAAGATCGATACCCTGCTGTTGGCCTGCACCCACTACCCATTGTTAAAGGCTAAAATTGAAGCTTATTTGCCTGATCATATCCAGGTAGTGCCCCAGGGCGATATTGTAGCGTCAAGCCTTGTTGATTACCTGCAGCGGCATCCCGAGATGACATCACGGCTGTCAAAGGGAAAGTCAAAGCATTTTTTGACAACTTCGGATGATACGATGGATTTTGACCATCATGCCTCCCTGTTTTATGGCGAACCGGTGCTGTCCGAATATGTTCCGCTAAAATAGAAGGATGGTCGTTCAGCATTTTTTTTGACACCCCGCTGAAGGGTCATTGCTATTCCAATCTGCTCAATCAAGCAAAAATGTTTAAGTTTGCAGTTAACGCAAACTGATCGTTGAACTTTTACCTCAAATATTTTACAGTCGCTGCTGGCCTGTTTGCTTTCTCAGGCATTTTTGCATTGTTTGGCGTTTATGCCGAGCGTAAAGTATCTGCATTTATTCAGGACAGGCTGGGTCCGACTGAGACCGGCAAATTCGGCCTGCTACAAACCCTTGCCGACGTTATTAAACTACTTATCAAAGAGCCAATCATACCCGCTGCTGCTGATAAAGTTCTGTTTATGATAGCACCAGGTTTGATCTTCATCGCCGTATACATGGGTTTTGCCGCTATCCCCTGGTCGGGTGGTGTGGCTCCTTCAAATCTCAATCTGGGATTGTATTATATCTTCGCTATCCTCGCTATCGAAACCTTAGGGATTTTGATGGCAGGCTGGGGATCCAATAACAAATTTGCCATTTTGGGTGCGATGCGTTCGGCTGCACAGATCATCTCCTACGAGATACCTGCCGGCTTTGCCATCATATCTGTGGTTATGGTCGCCCAAACGCTTAACCTGCAAACCATATCTGCACAGCAAGGGATATTGTCGGCAGAGCACACTAAATTTTTAGGCGTTTGGGATGTAACAGCTAACGGCGGTATTTTAAGCTGGAATATTTTTCGGGCACCGCACCTCATCATCGCATTTGTGGTTTACTTTTTAGCCTCACTGGCGGAAAGCAACCGCGCACCATTTGATATCCCGGAAGCGGAATCGGAACTGGTTGCCGGTTTCCATACCGAGTTTACCGGTATGCGTTTTGGTTTTGTTTTTTTGGCTGAGTATTCGATGATGTTTTTGGTATCGATGATTGCCGTAGTGTTATTTTTAGGGGCCTGGAACACACCATTACCCAATATAGGCGTAGTAAGGCTGGCCGACTGGACAACCAACTCCATCTGGGGTGTGTTTTGGACCGTAGCCAAAGTTTTGACGCTGGTAGGCGTACAGATGTGGATACGATGGACATTGCCCCGCCTGCGCGTAGATCAGTTAATGAATTTATGCTGGAAGGTGTTGACACCACTGGCTTTTATATGCGTGCTTATATCGGGTGTATGGCGGTTGTGGGTGATGTAGCGGGGCAGTTATCGGATATCAGTTATTAGTTAACAGTAATTGGGGGTAAAAAAGTCCCTCTCCCTCGGAGAGGGGTTGGGCTGAGGCAACGATAGAAAGTAAAATAAACAATAGTGTTAAAAAGGTTCTTCAACGGTTTCAAAACAGCATGGCAAGGCATGAGTCTTACCCTGGCGCATCTTTTTTCTTCCCACCGGAAGCGAAAGATAGTGCGGGTGAGTGCTGATAATTATTTTGAGCAGTTAGGGGGTACCAACACCATTCAATATCCTAAACAGCAATTGCCGGTGCCTGAGGTTGGTCGCTACCAGCTGGATGTAGAGATAGACGATTGTATCGTATGCGATCTTTGCGCCAAGATATGTCCGGTTGATTGTATTGATATCGAGGCAATCAAAGCTACAGAAGCCATCGGACAGACCTCCGACGGTACTACTAAACGCCTGTATGCCGCCAAATTTGATATTGATATGGCCAAGTGCATGTATTGCGGTTTGTGCACTATCGTTTGCCCAACTGAGTGTATCGTGATGACGAACCAATACGACCGGTCAGTATTTGAATTGAAGGACCTGAACTACGAGTTCTCAGATATGACACCCGAAGAAGCTGCGGAAAAACGTGCCCTGCTCGAAAAACAGGTAGCCGAGCGTCAGGCCGCCAAGGAAGCTGCCCTAAAACAGAAGGGGGGTGAAGCATGACCATGGTCAAAATAATGTTTTACCTGCTGGGGTTCATCGTACTGGCTTCTGCCTTGTTTATTGCTGCCAGTAAAAATTTGGTCCGCACCATCTTTATGTTCTTTGTAACGCTGATGGCATTGGCCGGCTTATACGTACTGGCCCTGGCCGATTTTATCGCTATCACCCAAATTGTAGTTTATGTTGGCGGGGTTTTAGTATTGATGATCTTTGCTTTCATGCTCTCGGGAAGGGATACGCTGGCCAATTTGCAAGTGCAGCAAAATCATTTCATCAGCTTTAGTAAACTACCGGCGTTATTGCTGGCACTGATATTTTTTATTGTGATGGTGAATGTTTTATTCAGGACCGATCTCAACAACCTGCCCTGGGTAAATGATGCCATCGCACACAAAAATGTAATTGCACCTAATGATGCCATGACCGGCAATATTGGCGTTAGTTTGGTTACCCATTACCTGCTGCCCTTTGAGATATTATCCATATTACTGCTGGCAGCCTTGGTAGGTGCCGCACATATATCAAGAAAGGAGCAAAGCGCATGATCAACTTATCCGATTTCCTGCTGGTGAGCGCCGGATTGTTTTGCATTGGGCTTTACGTCATCCTCACCAAACGCAACTCCATCCAGGTTCTGATCGGTATTGAGCTGATGCTGAACGCAGCCATCCTCAACCTGGTAGCTTTTGGTAGATACGATAAGATCAGCAATGGGGGACAAACCTTTGCCCTGTTCGCCATCGTACTAGCCGCTGCTACAACTGCCGTTGCCCTGGCCATCATCCTCAACGTCTATAAAAAATACAAAACCATTGACCCCGGCAAAACGAATCATTTGAAGGATTGAGATGAGCAAGCACCACAAAACCGTCATTGCGAAGAACGAAGCAATCTCCCAACTATGCCAGTCAAGGAGTGGAAAGCCCACAACCCCAACCGTCATTGCGAGGAACGAAGCAATCTCCAAACTGAGCCAGTCAAGGACCGGAAATTCTTTCAGTAAACGCCTGCCGCAAGCAATAACCCTTTTATTCTGCTTAACGCTGTCGCTCAATTCTTTTGCCCAAAAAAGAAGTGGAGCTACAGCAGACAGTTCGAAAAACTTTATAATAAAAGATGCAAAGCCAATAGGCAATGCAAAACCACTAATAATAGTTAATGGGAAAATTTATAAAAAAGGCATGCGTTCAATTGACACATCGCAAATCAAAGAAATTACAGTTTTAAATGGTGAGCAAGCTAGGGTGCTTTATGGCTCAAATGCAGCAAACGGAGTAATTATCATCACCACTAAAAAATAACTTTGCAAGACTTCCTCACCCATATCGACACCCTAACCACCAAGTTCGCCTTAGTCGCAGTACTACTGCCGTTATTGGCCGCTATAGTGAACTATGGTCTTCCTGCAAAATCAAAAATTACCGGATGGATATCCACGTTGGCGATATTGGGTAGCGCGATACTCTCCATCTTCATCTTCGCACAAGTATGGAACCAGCACGAAGTGCACCAGCAACAGATTTGGTTTAGTATTGGAGATACTAAGGTATATGCCGGTATCCTGCTCAATAACCTATCGGTATTGATGCTGGTATTGGTTTCGCTGGTTGCTTTGCCTGTGCATATTTACTCCACCGCTTACATGAAGGAAGATGCCCGGTATGGTCGCTATTTTACCTACTTAAGTTTCTTTTGTTTCAGTATGCTGGCATTGGTGGTTACGGATAACCTGGTGCTGTTTTATGCTTTCTGGGAATTGGTTGGTTTTTCATCGTACCTTTTAATTGGCTTCTGGTTCACCAAACCCAAAGCCATCCTTGCCAATAAAAAAGCCTTCATCATGAACAGGATAGGGGATATCGGCTTGTTAACCGCCATCACTACCTTATTTGTTTCCTGCCATACATTTGATATTACACAGCTATTTGGTGCCAATGCGCTCGTAAAAACAATAGCGATACCAAACAACTGGCAATATTTAGCCTGTGCAGGTTTATTCCTGGCGGTGGCGGCAAAATCGGCGCAATTTCCGCTGCATACCTGGCTGCCGGATGCCATGGAAGGGCCCACGTCTATTTCTGCATTGATCCATGCGGCTACCATGGTTGCCGCCGGTGTGTTTTTGCTTGGCAGATTTTACTCTTTCTTCAGCCCGGATGAGCTCACGATATTGGCGATTATCGGCACCTTTACCGCCTTTATGGCCGCAACCATCGCGCTTACGCAAAACGATCTGAAAAGGATTCTGGCTTATTCTACCATATCTCAATTGGGCTATATGGTAGCGGCAATGGGTATCGGCGCTTATTCTTCCTCGCTCTTTCATTTGGCAACGCATGCCTTTTTCAAATGCCTCCTGTTTTTAGTGGCCGGCATCGTCATCCACGAAATGCAGCATATCAAAGCCGAAAATAACTTAGAGATCGACCCTCAAAATATTCAGTCTATGGGCGGCCTCCGCAAAAAACTACCCCTAACCTTTATTGCCGCTGTTATAGGCGGATTAGCATTGATCGGCTTCCCGCTTACGTCCGGCTATTTGTCAAAAGACAGTATTTTGGTGAAGTCCTTTGAATGGGCAGAGGACCGGAACGGGCTGGAAAAGCTACTCCCTATGGTATTATTTATCAGCAGTTGGCTGACGGCATTTTATGTTGCCAGAATGGTTTATAAGGTATTTTTTGGTGAATTTAAACCAGCAATTAACCTCCCTAAAATTAAACTGCATATTAGCGATGGTGGCTGGCAATATAAACTGCCATTGGTATTATTGGCGATTTGTTCGCTTTTCCCTTTGTTTTCGTTCAATCCGTTGGTATCTGAAAATTCCTGGTTGGTCAAAGGGTTTTCTTCGGCGGATACCGCAAACGAGCATAGCATTTACCAAACTTATATACCCGTATTGGTTAACCTTGGCGCTGTGCTGGTATTGTACTGGGCCTACACTATTTATATCGGGCAAAGAAGACTGCCCATTTCCGGTACAGCCTTTTTGGTTCGGTTTTCTTATAATGAATGGTATATAGACCGCAATTATCAGCGCATCATAGTTATACCTGTATTGGCACTAAGTAGATTTGCCCGTTGGATCGACCCTAATATTATCGACGGATTTATACATTTGCTGTCAAAAATTACCCTTGCCTTTGCAAAAGTGACCGAATGGCTCGATAAATATATTGTCGATGGCTTTTTACACCTGCTGGCTGCATTAGTGCTTGGTATCGGTAATTTTGCGCGCCGCTTTCAGAACGGGAAAGTTCAATATTACCTGTTTAGTATGCTGGCGATTATACTGGCTATTTTTATCTTTAAAATCCTGATCTGAACCCGATGAATTTACTGTCGCTGCTCATATTCGCTCCCCTGTTGTTCGCACTGCTCATTGTGGTGCTTCCTTCGTCGCTGCGTGCAGGATTTAAGTATATAAACCTGCTGGCTACGCTGGTACAGCTGGGTATCAGTATCCTTATTTACCTGCAATTTAAAACGGGTAGTGGTTTTGCCGGTGTTAATGTCGAATCTCAATTCCAGTTCCTGCAAAAATTACCCTGGATCAACCTCGACCTCGGCAGCATGGGCCATATGCAGATCGATTATTTTGTAGGGATCGATGGTATTTCCATCACCTTAGTAATGCTTACGTCGGTGGTGATGGTCATCGCTGCTTTGGCTTCCTGGGAGATTAAAAGTAACCTTAAGGGGTATTTTGCTTTGTTCCTGCTGCTCAATACGGCGGTTATCGGTGTGTTTTGTGCCCTCGATTTCTTCCTCTTTTATATTTTTTACGAACTGATGCTGCTGCCGCTCTATTTCCTCATCGGCATGTGGGGAGGTGCAAGGCGTCAATATGCAGCTATCAAATTCTTCCTGTATACCTTGTTTGGCTCGGTGTTTATGCTGCTGGTGATGGTTGGATTATACCTGTCGGTAAAGGATCCGGTAACCGGCAACCATACTTTTAATATCATCCAGATGATGAACCCGGCCAATTATGATGCGGGTTCGGTTTTTTCCCTGTTGGCGCATAAGACCATTTTCGGCTTCTCAGCGCGGACGGTTGGTTTCGTTGTACTCTTTATCGCATTTGCAATTAAAGTGCCCGTGGTGCCCCTGCATACGTGGTTACCAGACGCACACGTAGAGGCTCCTACACCGGTATCAATTATCCTTGCAGGTGTATTGCTGAAAGTAGGTGGTTACGGCATCATCCGTATCTGTTTAGGCATTTTCCCTGATATTGCTACCTCCGGTGCATGGTGGCTAGGCCTTTTGGGTGTTATATCTATCATCTATGGCGCACTGAACGCACTGGCTCAGCGCGATCTGAAGCGATTGATCGCTTATTCTTCCGTTTCTCACATGGGCTTTGTGCTGCTGGGTATCGCTTCACAAACTACAGAAGGCATTAGTGGCGCATTGATGCAAATGGTGAGTCATGGATTTCTTTCAACCATGTTATTTTTCCTTGTCGGCATAATTTATAACCGGGTGCATGACCGCGAGATCTACAATTTCCATGGCCTGGGCAACCTGATGCCTAAGTATACCACCTTTGTGCTGATCGCATTTTTTGCCTCGCTGGGGCTTCCGGGCTTATCCGCATTTATGGGCGAGTCATTTTCCCTGCTGGGTGCATTTAAATCAACAACCGTCAACGGCTTCCTGCCTTACTGGATGGCCGTTACCGGGTCGGTAGGTGTTTTACTCAGTGCTGCCTATTTCCTCTGGACACTGCAGCGCATGTTTTTTGGATCGCTCTCGCTAAAAGGCGGAGATGTATGGAAAGCAGCATTGGTCGACCTGAATATAAGAGAAGTGTTAACACTGCTGCCCCTTGCTGTGCTGGCTTTAGCGCTGGGCATCATGCCTTCATTGGTATTTGATAAAGTGAACGATTCTGTTTTGGCGCTGGTCCATTTTTTAGGCAATAAATAAATATTCGGTTTTTCGGTCGCGGCCTTATGGAAATGCCGCAGCCTGAGCATCATTGATAAAAAAGCCCATCAGGGGTTCAATCAAGAAGTGTTCATTTAAACCGAAGATCATGTTAAAAAAATCATTAATGGCTGTTTGCTTTTCTCTTATTGCAATAACATCACAAGCTGATGAAGGCCAAAAGATCAGTTCAAAAGTACAGCGGGTAATTGTGTTCCTTAGCGGGGCACAGGTTAAGCGTACAGCCGATGTTAGCATCAAACAGGGCACATCAACCCTAATTTTCAATAACCTTTCGCCCGATATTGATGCCCAAAGTATTCAGGTTCATGCCAATGGGCCTTTCACGATACTTGCGGTAAAGCACGAAATGGATTTTATCAACGAGCAGGCCAAACAAACTACAGCCGAAGAACTCAGGGCCAAACAAAAAGCACTTCGCGATAAGATCAATTTCGAAAGCAACTTTTTAACTATTTACAAAGAGGAAGCTAACCTGCTGCGTAAAAACCAGGTAGTATCGGGTGAGACTACAGGCCTGGATGTGACGAAACTTAAACAGGCATTGGATTTTCAGACCGAACGTTTCACCGAGATCCGGAAAAAAGAGCAGGCGATCAACAGTGAAATCGAGGATCTGAACCGGGAACTGCAGAAATACGACAAGCAACTGGCCGATCTTTCAAAAGGAATTTCAACGGCAACCAGCAATGTGATCGTGACCATATCTTCAAAAACTGCATTGCAAGCCGAATTTTCATTGAGTTATGTTGTACGCAGTGCAGCCTGGTTTCCAACCTATGATATCAGGGCAAAAGATATCAACAGCCCGATACAGATTTCTTATAAGGCCAATGTTTCTCAGCAATGTGGTGAGGAATGGAAGAATATCCGGCTGACGTTATCAACCGGCAACCCTTCAGTTAGTGGCAGCAAGCCGGAATTGAATCCATATTTTCTGGGTTATGGTATGTATTATTCCAACCCTGCAAGTTTGCCCAATACGGTAAGCGGTAAGGTGATCGGCACGGATGACGGGTTGCCAATAGTCGGCGCAACGGTTAAGGTAAAAGGCACCTCGATAGGTACGGTTTCTGATGTTAATGGTAATTATTCCATACAGTTACCTCATGGCGCACAAGCATTGGAAGTATCTTTTGTCGGATATAAGTCGCAGGCAACTAATATTACAGGCGGTCAGGCTAGTTTCAGGCTCGAACCTATGTCGAGTGCTCTTAGTGAGGTAGTGGTCACCGGTTATACCACTCAGCGTAAAAGCGATGTAACCGGGGCGACTTCTACGATCAGTATGGATGGTTTATCGGGCAGTTCTTCAGGAGTATATATTCGGGGGGCAGCGAGTTTGAGCGAGAAAAATTTGCAGGGTCAGGCAGCAGGCGTATCAATATCAACTCTGCCTATTGAAGTAAACCAAGTTGAAAACCAAACCAATATAGAGTTTGATATTACCGACCCCTATACCATTACCAACGATGGCAAACAATGTACCGTAGATATCAATGAGTTTAACTTGAAAGCTATTTATCAATATGCCGTAGTGCCAAAAGTAAGCACCGATGTATTTTTAACAGCCAAATTAACCGACTGGAATAAATATAATTTTCTTTCGGGTGAGGCTAATTTGTTTTTTGAAGGTACATTTATCGGCAAATCGGTCATTGATGCAAATGCTACAGCCGATACGCTGAATTTATCACTGGGTGCCGATAAGAATATTGTGGTTACACGTACTTCTGTTAAAACGCTGACCGAGAAGCAAAATCTGGGCTCGAACCGGAAAGAAACACGCGATTGGGAAATAGAAGTGAAGAACCGTAAGAACCAATTGATAAATTTGCTGGTAGAAGATCAGATACCGGTATCGCAGAATTCTTCGATCGAGGTAGATAAGCAGGAGCTATCAGGTGCTAAGCTTGACGAAAAGAGCGGGAAAGTTACCTGGGATTTTCAGTTAAGTCCGCAGGATGATAAGAAAGTTGAATTAAGATATTTAGTTAAATACCCTAAAAGCCAATCGGTCATAGTACAATAAACAATATGCAAGGTTTGTATCCATCACTGCACGATCAACTGAACCAGGTATTCAATAGCCTGTCGCTGTTTATGCCAGAAGTATACCTTTCGGCCCTGCTCGTGTTGGTATTGGTGACCGACCTGCTATTCGGCAAGCGGAGCGGATGGTTATGCCGAACGATCGCAGTTGCAGGTTTGGTTGTTGTTTTGTTCAAAGACCTGGAGCAGGCCCCTATGCTTGATAATGCAGTATTGTTTTTCAATAACATGCTTATCCTGCATAAACCGGGCTTAAAATTTAAGATACTGATCGACATGGTCTCGATCCTGATGTTACTATATTTTGAATGGGACGCAGACTTGCGTTCCCATTCAAAAAAACTATCAGATCTCTACACAATTACTATTGCTGCTATCCTGGGCCTCCATTTGATGTCTATGGCTTCAAATCTATTGTCGATTTACCTGTCGGTTGAAATGGTCTCCATAGCATCTTACCTGATGGTGGTTTATCGCACTGAAAGGAAATGGAGCAGCGAAGCCGGACTGAAATATGTATTATTCGGGGCGGCATGCTCCGCTATCATGCTCTTCGGTATTTCTTTACTCTACGGCTTAACGGGATCACTCGATCTTTACAGCGGTGCGCTGACATCCGGTCTGGCGCATACAAATACGCTGACTACGGCTTTGGCACTTATTCTATTTTTAGTGGGTATCGGCTTTAAACTGTCTTTCGTTCCGCTGCATTTTTGGGTTCCCGATGTTTATGAAGGAGCGCCAACACCGATCTCAGCGTTTCTATCTACCGTGCCCAAGATCGCTGCTTTTGCTTTACTGGTCAATTTCCTTTCTCCATTCATCGACCCTTCGGTACAATGGAAAGCCTTCGATTTCCAGCTATTGCTTGCCGCAATTGGTATCGTCACCATGATCGCCGGTAATTTTGCTGCTACGTTGCAAAACAATGTAAAGCGTATGCTGGCTTATTCAAGTATTGGTCATACTGGTTTTGCCATCATGGCGCTCGTCAATTTTAATTTAGATGGACAAGGAATTTCGGCACTAAGGTTTTATCTGCTGGCCTATGCTTTAGCCAGTACTGCAGCCTGGATGCTGGCCAGCTATTTTGAAGAAGTTGCTGCCGCCGAAGATATCGAAGGGTATAAGGGCTTGGGTTACAAGTACCCTTTTGCAAGCATCTGCTTTATTGTTGTTCTAATATCGCTAACTGGTATTCCACTTACCGCAGGCTTTAACGGAAAATTGCTCGCATTTTCGGCGGTTTATGGTGTTTACAAAGACGGCCATCAATTGCCTCTACTATTGCTGATGGTCACCGGTGCGATCACTACCGTAGTATCTTTGTTTTATTATATTAAGATACCCCGTAATTTGTTCCTATACAAAACCGAAAGAACCAGTGGGTTTGCAAGTGGAAACAAAGCTCTGATTATTACTATAGTTATAATTGCGCTGCTGGTAGTTTATTTTGGCTTATTTCCGGGTTTTGCCTACAAATATTTGTAATTACTAACCAAACTCATATTTTCTTAAAAAAATCAAAAAATATCGCCCATTTTTTAGATAAAATAGTAATTTAGTCGCCACAATTATAAACCGATTACTGTCCTGAATTATGAAGCGTTATCTTCCCTTCCAGTTGATACTGGTAGTACTCTTATTGACTTTTCTATTTCCCTCAGTCGCCATTACTGACAACACCAAAGCAAATTTCAACACGGGTGATGTTGCCTGGATGCTAATGTCAACCGCCCTGGTATTAATCATGACACCCGGACTTGCTTTTTTCTATGGCGGTATGGTCAACAAGAAAAATGTGATATCAACCATGCTGCAGAGCGTGGTTTGTATGGTGATTATTACGGTTATCTGGGGGATTTTTGGTTTCAGTCTGGCTTTTGGCGACTCGTTCCACGGTATTATCGGTAATCCATCAACCTATTTTATGATGAAAGGTATGCTGGGCAATGCTACCTGGAAACTGGCACCGACTATTCCCTTATTGCTTTTTGCCATGTATCAGTTAAAGTTTGCCATCATTACACCGGCATTGATCACCGGTGCATTTGCTGAGCGTATCCGATTTAATAGCTATATCGTTTTCCTTTGTCTATTCTCCATATTCATATTTTCGCCGCTGGCCCATGCCACCTGGCATCCCGATGGTATTTTGTCTAAACTCGGTGTACTTGATTTTGCAGGTGGTACTGTGGTGCACATGTCGGCCGGATGGGCGGCATTGGCTTCTGCCATCTACCTCAAAGGGCGTACGGAAACCAGTCACGCACCTGCACGTGTAACTTATGTGATCATCGGTACTGGTTTGCTATGGTTTGGTTGGTTTGGCTTTAACGCGGGCTCGGCCTTTGGCGCTAACCATTTGGCAGTAAACGCACTGGCCACCAGCACTACAGCCTCGGCGGCAGCTGGCTTGACCTGGATATTTTTTGATATGTTGCGTAATAAAAAGCCATCAGCCATGGGCACCTGCATTGGTGCTGTGGTGGGTTTGGTAGCCATTACACCTGCAGCCGGGTATGTATCCATCCCGCATTCATTGGCCATAGGGATAATTTCAGCATTAGTGAGCAACCTGGTGGTTGAATGGCGCACCCGTACATCCATTGATGATACTTTAGACGTTTTTCCCTGCCATGGTGTAGGCGGCATGGTAGGTATGGTGCTTACCGGCGTATTTGCCCATCAAAACGTTAACCCCGGCAATACTACAGGTAACGGTTTGTTCTTTGGCGAAACGCATTTATTCTTTGTACAGTGTATTGCCCTGGTGGCCGCTTCCGTGTTCTCGTTTTTCGGATCTTTATTGTTATTGAAGATCACCGATATGATCTCGCCTTTACGGGTATCAAAAGAAGAGGAGCTGGTAGGTTTGGATATCAGTCAGCACGGCGAAAAGTTGTAAATACCTATTTTTGAACAGTTCCACAGCCGGGTTTGGTGGCGATAATGCATGCCGTCAACACCGGCTTTTTATTTAATGTCTTGATAATACAGGCGCTGCACACATTTTCTGAAATATATGATAAATTTACTGTTGTTACAATAGCTTTTCCGATGAAAAAATACTTGCTGCTGCTCGTTTCTTGTATAGTAATCAATTACGCTTATGCTCAAACAAGCACTACCGACACCGGCACCTTCCTGCTCCATAAATTCCAGCAGAAGATCGGTAAAGAAACTTATCAGGCCAGCCATGAAAAAGACGCTATTATATATAAGGCTGATTTTAAATTTGTCGACCGTGGTTCTCCGGTTCCTTTAAAAGCCGAACTGCGTGTAAATCCGGCTTTAGATCCCCTTGCACTTTCTATTAAAGGTAATGTGGCGCGCGGTGCTACCGTCAATGATACGATAAGGATCAATGGAAAAGAAGCTTATGTTAAAGTGGATGATTCAGTATATCATAAAAAAATATCAGCTTTAACTTTCCCGGTAGCAGGTTATGCACCGACTATTGTTCAACAGGTATTGCTACAATACTGGAAAAAGCATGGTAAACCTGCTGTTATTCCAATTCTTCCTGTTGGATCAGTTCAGATCCGGCTCGATGGACAAGATGAAGTTAGCCTGAAAGGCGCAGCAATCAGTTTAGACCGCTATACTATTGGCGGCTTAATATGGGGCAATGAATTTGTGTGGACCGATAAACAGGGGCAGGTAATTGCCATCATCACGAATGATGCGGAGTTCGACAAGTTTGAATCGGTAAGGGAAGCTTATGAGGATCTGTTACCTCAGCTGATCGGTAAAACTGCAACCTATAGCATGCGTCTGTTTACCAAATCAGCAGGTTTGGGTAACCAGTCCGAAAAACTTATCGCTATTACGGGCGGTACGGTTTATGATGTTGTAAACGAAAAGAGTATTCCGGATGCGGTAGTGATCATTGAAAATGGAATCATAAAAACAGTCGGCAAAAAGGGGGAAGTAAGTATTCCGGCAGGAGCAAAAGTGATCGATGCCACCGGCAAAATGATCTTCCCGGGATTATGGGATATGCACGCGCATTTTGAGCAGGCAGAATGGGGGCCGGCCTACCTTGCGGCAGGCGTTACAACCGTACGCGATTGTGGCAACGAGTATGATTTTATCAATGCGATCAAACAGTCTATCGATGATGGAAAAGGAGTAGGGCCGCTGATCATCAAGGCAGGGATCATTGATGGTAAAGGGCAATTTGCCCTGGGTATCATTCAAGCTGACACCAAAGAAGAAGCTATAAAAGCTGTCGACCGTTATAAAGACAATGGTTTTGGGCAGATTAAAATATACAGCTCGGTAAAGCCGGCTATTGTAAAAGCAATTTGCGACGAAGCGCATAAACAGGGCTTGACCGTTACCGGGCATATCCCCATTGGTATGACCATCCAGGCGGGTGTCGACTCCGGCATGGATATGGTGAATCACGTGCAGTACGTGTATTCGGTAATGAAGCGTAACAAAGATCGTTCGATCAATTTTGACGATTCAACCAGTAAAGCTGTTATCACTTTTTTAAAGAATCATCATACCGTAATTGACCCAACTATCGGGGTTTTTGAAATGAGTTTCCGTTCTGTTAGCGATGATATTACGACGATCGAACCGGCCTTTTCTACGCTGCCGTTGCCATTACAGGCATCATTGAAAAATACCGGGGAAGATGCCGCAGGTGCAAAAAAATTCAAACCGCTATATGAAAGTATGGTAGCTATTGTAAAGCAATTGCATGATGGAGGTGTAACCGTTGTTGCAGGAACTGATCAGGGTTTCCCGGGCTTTAGTGTTCCGCGCGAGCTGGAGCTTTATGTGCAGTCGGGCTTAACACCAGCTGATGCTATACAAACTGCAACAATAATACCTGCAAGGGTATTGAATCTCGACAAAACTTCGGGATCTGTAGAAGAAGGGAAAAGTGCAGATCTGATTATTGTTGATGGAGACCCGGTCAAAAATATTCGAGATATACGTAATGTCACTACCGTTATCAAGGCAGGGCATATTTACGACCCGCATCAGCTGCATTTGCTGGTTGGGTTTAGTAAATGATGCCACATAAAATGTCATGCTGAGCGGAGTGAAGCATCTTCGCGAAGATACATTAACGAAGAGGAAGGGCGGCTACCGGCCTCTTTGATGAAATTCTTCAATCTCGCTCAGTCTGACAATAGTTTATTGAAAAGCCAGAACTATAAAATATTCCACTCTTTTTTCATTTCCCTGCCCGTCAATATATTGGCTTCGGCATCATCAAATACTTCTTTTACCGGATCCCATTTTAGTGGACGATTCAAGGCATAGGCGATATTGCCGATATTGCAAACGGTTGCGGTTCGATGACCGATTTCGACATCAGCAACAGGTTTGCTGCGTTTGCGGATAGCCTGCAGGAAATCATCGTAATGATTCTCGCTCTTGTACACATGTTTTTCGCTTTCGCCAATTACTTTGTCCCTTAATTCAGGCGGATTGGTCTCCAGTTTGCCGCGTACCACATGGATCTCGCCTTTTGTGCCAACAAACGTTACGCCCTGATCACCTGTACCTGGCTCATGCGTCATGGTGATGCCATTGGCATACTGATAGGTGAGGAAAGGATGGTCTTTATCTGGTGGGGCAACTGAAATCGGACCGCTGGAGTCCATATCAAGTCCCCATTGCGCAATATCAAACATATGTGCGCCCCAATCGGTCATGCCGCCGCCGCCAAATTCCTTATAGTCGCGCCAATGAGCCCAAAAATCGTCCTTCATTCCTGGTGCCAGGTTATGATTAAAAACTGCTGGTTTAACATTAGGTCCTAACCAGAAATCCCAATCGACACCAGCAGGAATCGGTTCTGCCGGTAGGTCATAAGGTTTAGGCGGCGGACCTACATTAACTTTCAGGGTTTTTATATCACCTATATAGCCATTTCTCACCAGTTCAACCGCTTGTCTGAATTCCGGCCATGAGCGCTGCATGCTGCCGGTTTGGAAAACGCGTTTATGCTGCCTGGCGGCTGTAACCATAGCCCGGCCTTCTTTAACAGTAAGCGATAAAGGTTTTTCGCAATAGATATCTTTACCGGCCTGTGCCGCTAAAACGGAAATAACAGCGTGCCAGTGATCGGGAACAGCAATTACTACCGCGTCGATGTCTTTACGGTCGAGTATTCTCCTGAAATCATGATACAGTTCACAACCTGTTAGGGTACTGGCAAAGTGTTGTAATTTTGCTTCATACACATCAGCGGCTGCCAGAATATTAACAGCTTTGGTTTGCAAAAATGATTCCTGCAGGCCCAATGCCTGTTTGCCCGTGCCAATAAAGCCCAGGTTAATTTTATCTGATGGAGATTTGCAGCCCATGACGTAGCGAGGTGCTACCATGGCTGCTGAGATCAGTGATAGCTGCGCCAAAAACCGACGACGGTTTACCTGGTTTTCTTGTTTGTTCATTATGAATGTTTATAATTTAGGATTGAATAAATATAAGGGATTTGTTCGAACGAAAAACTGAGGTCATTTTATTTTTTTTTTAAAATTTTCAAAGCAAAAGCCTGAGCAGGTATTTGCAGTATAGGCTGTTTTATTAACTTTATAAAACCAATTAAAAATCCCTTTCGCGGAATGAATAAGAAATTTGCCCTAGCCCTATTTCTCCTGTTATTTATTACTGGATCTTTGTTTGCCCAGCAAGCCGAAATGTTGATCTATCATCCGATTAAAACGGATAAAGCAGGCAATATTATCCCCTGGTATAATGACGACCCGGCAATAGCTTTTGATCATAACCTGCATACCATCTGGAATTTCTGGTTCAATATGCGAAGGGATATGAACGGCTTACCCTATTATATGAATCATCAGGTTTGGAACCCGAATTTCGATGATCCGAGGGGTGTTGGCGGCGACCAGTTCATGATGGCGCTTTCCTCATGGCGTTTGTGGTATGCCTATACGGGTGATGAAAACGTAAAGGAGAATATGGGCTTTCTGGCGGGGTATTACCTTTCGCATGGTTTATCGCCTGCCAACTGTAAATGGCCAAACATTCCGTTTCCTTACAATACATATATCTATTCGGGTATTTACGATGGCGATATGCGCAATGGTAAAGATGTGGCGCAATGCGATAAGGCAGGCTCGCTTGGCCTCGAACTGATACACCTATATAAATTAAAAGGCGATTCGCTTTTCCTGCATGCTGCCATTAAAATCGCCAATACGCTGGCGGCAAATGTTAAAAAAGGCAATTACGATGATTCTCCCTTGCCATTTAAGGTGAATGTTTATACCGGGAAAACGGCTTTTCTGAAATTGCACGACCGCGATGGAAAGTCTACCGATACGGCCTGCTATACAACCAACCTCACCCCAACACTGCAAATGTTTGAGGAATTGATCGCACTAAAGAAGGGAAATCTTGTGGCTTACAAAGCCGGGTTTGCTAAAATACTCGACTGGCTGAAAAAGTACCCTATCCAAAATAATAAATGGGGGCCTTTTTTTGAAGATGTTGACTGGTGGAGCGAAACTCAGATCAATGCCATGACCTGCGCACGCTATATGATGGAACACCCGCAATATTTTCCAGAATGGAAATCACAGGTGAAAAATATCATCAACTGGGTTCACGCCAGTTTTGGTAACGATAAATGGAAAAAATACGGCGTAATTGTCACCAACGAGCAAACTGTTTATCCTGAACCCGGCGAAAGTCATTGCGCGCGGCAGGCAGCCGATGAGCTATTATACACAAAGCTTTCGGGCGATACTTCTTATTACACTAATGCCCTGCGCGAACTTAACTGGGCAAGTTATCCGGTTGATTTCGATGGCAAAAACTGTTTTCCTTTTGACGAACCGTGGCTTACAGACGGCTACGGCGACTATGTGCGCCATTATTTAAGGGCGATGGATACTTATCCTAACCTTGCACCTGCCAGCGATCATATTTTGTCGAGCACATCTATTGTGCAGCAGGCCGACTATAAAGGGTTTTTCAAGAAATTCATCTACCTGAATTTTACGGCTGATACTAATAAGGTGAGGTTTTTTTACCGTACCTTTGATCAAAGCGGAACTGAGCGGATACGCATGGCAGCAAAGCCATCGGCCATATTGCTGAATGATAAACCCATCAGCGAGTCAGGGACAGGAGAAGGCTATTCCTGGGAGCCAATGGCACAGGGAGGCTTGCTGACCGTCAATCGTAAGAACGGCGATAAAGTGATCGTGCTGGAATAAACTACCGGCTAAGCCCTTTTAAATAGGCTATGGTAACCGGTATTTGTTCGCCATGGCTGGCACTTTCGTCTTCAATAAAAAAGTGTTTGATCCCTACTGCGTTGGCTGCCTTTAATACTTCGGGTATATTGATCTGCCCGGTACCCAGTGCCACATCATTTTTGGTATCCGTACCTCCCGTTAGGTCATTGGCTATGCCCTTGCGGATATCTTTCAGGTGCATCAATTTCCAGCGCCCTTTGTATTTGTAAAGAAGTTTGGCTGGATCAGCACCACCATGGAAGGTCCACATCATATCCATCTCAAATGAAACATATTTGGGCTCGGTATTTTGGGCGATATAATCGAACAAAGTGCCGTCGCCATAGGGCCCGAACTCGTAACCATGGTCGTGATAACAAAAAGTGATCCCCTGTTCATATAAAATTTTTCCTACCCGGTTAAAATCTTCTACAGCTTTGCGGGCATCTTCAATGTTGAAGGTATTACCGTGTGGTATCCAGGCAGTCATTATAAATTTGCAACCAAATAACTTAGCCAGTTTGATGAATGGCTCAGGGTCTTTGCTGATAGCCACATAGTCGGCGCCCAAAGAGGGCATGATGATACCGCGTTCATCCAATAATTTTTTAAACTCTTCGGGCGAGCTGTTTTGCGGGTTTGGCCCCTCAACTTCTGTAATGCCTAAAGACTTTATCGTATCCAATACAGCTGCCACACCTTTGGGGAAGCTGTTGCGGTAGGTATAAGTTTGCACGCCGATAGGTGCGGTAAATAGTGGCTTGCTTTTTTGGGCAAGAGCAGTAAAGCTGCCGGAAGCAACAACGAGTAACAAAATTAAGCCCGATTTTTTCATCTTTTGCATATGGTTTAACAGGATAAAATTAATAGAAATACACAGTAATCACTAATTCACTCATTCGCTCCATCACTAATTAATATTAATGCATTTTAATGACATTGTTAATTCCGAGTTTCAACATTTAGTTGTAGTTTTGCGTGCTCTTCGCAACCATGAGTGAACAGATAAAACACGAATGCGGTGTGGCGTTTATACGCCTGTTAAAACCGCTGTCTTACTACCAAAAAAAATACGGCACTGCGCTGTATGGTTTAAACAAACTGTACCTTTTAATGGAGAAACAACATAACCGGGGCCAGGACGGCGCAGGCGTTGCTACCATTAAATTGGACATTGAACCCGGTAAACGCTATATCAGTCGCCATCGTTCGATGGCTTCTAATGCAGTAGCTGATATTTTTGAGTATATCCAGAAGAAATTTGCTGATATACAGAAAGAGACCCCCGAAAAAATGGCTGATGCTGAATGGCTGAAGCAGAATGTAAGTTTTACCGGCGAAGTGCTCCTGGGGCATTTACGTTACGGTACTCATGGTAAGAACAGCATCGAAAACTGTCATCCTTTTTTAAGGCAAAACAACTGGCAAACACGTAACCTGGTTATTGCTGGTAACTTCAACATGACCAATGTTGATGAATTATTACAGCAGTTGTACGAACTGGGTCAGCATCCTAAAGAAAAAGCCGACACCATTACGGTGCTAGAAAAAATCGGTCATTTTTTAGATACCGAAAATCAGGGCTTATTTGACCAGTACAAGCGCGAAGGACTTGACGACAATACGAAAATCAGTAAATATATAGCCCGCGACCTTGATGTGGCTAAGATATTGCGCAAATCGGCGCGCAGCTGGGATGGTGGTTATACCATAGCCGGTATATTTGGCCATGGCGACGCTTTTGTTATGCGCGACCCCGCCGGTATTCGTCCTGCATTTTATTACCGTAATGACGAGATTGTTGTAGCTGCATCAGAACGTCCGGCGATACAAACTGCTTTCAACGTGCCGATCGAAGAGATCCGGGAAATACTTCCGGGGCATGCTTTGGTTGTAAAAAAATCGGGTAAAGTAAGCGAAGAAATGTTTATTGAGCCGGTAGAGAAAAAATCATGCTCGTTTGAGCGTATTTATTTTTCGAGGGGTAGTGATGCTGATATTTATCGCGAACGCAAGCAACTGGGCAGATTACTTTGCCCGCAAATATTAGACGCAGTTGATCATGATATTCGTAATACGGTATTCTCTTATATTCCTAATACTGCAGAGGTAGCGTTTTACGGTATGGTTGAAGGTATTCACAAATACATCAAAACCTACCAGCGAGAAAAATTGCTCAACCGTCCGGATAAAATAACCGACGAGGAATTGAGCGAGGTATTGAGTCTTGCGCCACGCATTGAAAAGATAGCTATTAAAGACGTTAAGCTCCGCACCTTTATTACACAGGATGCTGACCGCAGCGAAATGGTGGCGCACGTATACGATTCAACATACGGACTGATCAAAAGAGATCAGGATACCCTGGTAGTTTTGGATGACTCCATCGTGCGTGGTACAACTTTAAAGCAAAGTATCCTTAAAATATTGGACAGACTCGGCCCTAAAAGAATAGTGGTTGTTTCGTCAGCTCCGCAGATCCGCTTTCCTGATTGTTATGGTATTGACATGTCGCGCATGGGCGAATTTGTTGCCTTTGAAGCTGCCATCAATCTCCTGAAGGAACAAGGCAAAGAACAGATCATACTTGACGTTTATAAGAAATGCAAGGACAGCGCTTCTTTACCTAAAGAGCAGGTAGAAAACTACGTTAAAGCCATTTACGAGCCGTTTACCGATCAGCAGGTATCAGATCGTATCGCCAAGATCATCACGCCTGCAGAGACAAAAGCCGAAGTTAAAGTTATCTACCAGACACTCGATAACCTCCACAAAGCTTGCCCTGATCACCTCGGCGACTGGTATTTTTCGGGTAATTTCCCAACTCCAGGTGGCAACAAAGTGGTAAATCGTGCCTTTGTAAACTGGATGGAAGGTAAAAATCAGCGGGGTTATATGTAATTACTCATGTTGCTTGCCCTTGCTCAAATGGTGTATAGCTATCGAGTTAAGTTAAAACGTACCTGATTTAATTTTCAGGTGATTTTTAAGCGCTGAAAGGTGCAAAAACATAGTGCGTTACCAGTTTGTCGAAAAGGATAAGTGATGCAATGATCAGCGCGATGCCGGCTATTTCATTGAGTCTATGGACAAAGGCAGTTGAAATTCGATCACGCAGTTTATTGGCATAGAATGCTTTTGTGGTATCAAGCCCAAACTGTACGATAAGGATGGTAAGAAACATGACTCCGATCTTCAGCGAGCGGTTGGGGACCCCATAAATGTAAAGCGTACTTGCAGTACCGATGACCACCGTCCAGTGCAATAATAACGTCGGGTTGAGGATACACATCAGAAAGCCTTTTAAAAAGTATCCGGTACGTTCTAATTTCGATGGCACTTTGTTGCCGTAATTTACCTCGGACTTTTTGATGATATAATAAATACCCATCACAAATAAAACGATACAGCCTACAACACCGGCATTTCTTTTATCCTGACTGGAAATGTCAAAATACTGCGAGCCGAAGAGTATCGCTCCAACAAAGACCACATCACTGGAAACAACGCCCAGGGCAAGTGCAACACCGGCATGAAAACCTTTTTCAATACTGGTTTTTATCAATGCAAAGAAAACAGGGCCCGTTAAGAACGTAAGTACCAACCCTATTCCAATTCCCCTAATAATGGCTTCTATCATTCAATTTGGCTTAGGAATACTTTTCCCACTTACAGGGAACGAATATGCGATTTTATACCGTGAATAACCAAAACTAAAATTGGGATTTATTATTTAAAAAACTATACCCTGATTTTTAAAAAATATCTTTATGTTAGTCTTTTATAAACACCAATTTATAACAACCTAACTAACAAATGGAACAAAACAAGACCACAAATCTCAAATCAGCACTATATACTTTAATTACAGTGTTTTTCTTTTGGGGATTTATCGGAGCGTCAAACGGCGTATTTATCCCTTTTTGTAAGGCCAAGTTTGGTCTGGATCAGTTTCAAAGTCAGCTGATTGACTTTGCATTTTACGGCGCATACTATACCGGAGCACTCTTCCTGTTTATTATATCCAGCGTTGCCAAACGTGATGTATTGAACGACTGGGGTTTTAAGAAAGGTATCATCAACGGACTCCTGATCAGTACTTTCGGTGCAGCTTTGATGATCTGGGCTGTAACCTCTGGTAATTATTATTTCATCCTGGGCGCACTGTTTGTTGTGGGTCTCGGATTTTCGCTGCAGCAAACCTCGGCTCAGCCGTTCGCCGCATCTTTGGGCGAACCGCATACTGCTTCCAATCGTTTGAACCTTGCCGGCGGTGTAAACTCATTCGGTACAACTATCGGCCCCATTGTTGTTTCATTTGCTTTGTTTGGTGTGGTTGCTAACGTTAACGAAGATTACATCAAGCATTTTGCCCAAAAGGCCAATTCGCTTGATAAAATGGAAATCCTTTACATATTTGTTGGTATTCTATTCCTGCTGTCTGCGGCTTTATTCTTTTTTTCAAAGAAAGTACCGGCCGGTAAAAGTGACGCTACCTTTGAGCCTGCAAAAAAAGCGCTCAATACGCTTATCGCCATCACTGTTATACTGGTAGTAATATTTGCTTATATATTCTCCCGCTACCACGATCCTGAGTACATTGAACACTTCATAAAAAATAAAGAAAAAGATTATTTAGGCCTCGGCTTGACCATAGGATCCTTGTTGGTTGTAGTACTAAGTTTACTATTTGCCAATTCGGCTGCACAACGCAAACCAGAAGGTTGGGGCGCAATGAAATACCCGCAATTGGTATTAGGTATGCTGGGTATATTTACCTATGTGGGTGTAGAAGTTACTATTCAAAGTAATATGGGCTCATTATTAGGTACAAAAGCATTCGGTACCATTACCGGCTCTGCTATTGCACCTTATATTTCAATGTACTGGGGTAGTTTAATGATCGGACGCTGGGCCGGTGCTATTGCAGTTTTTAATCCATCTAAGGGACTCCGGAAAGTATTATTGGTTCTGGTGCCTTATATTGCCTTTGGTGTTGTTATCGCAGTTAATGCCATCTCTGGTCAAAACGTAACTGTACTGTATGCTTATGCAGGTGTTGTAGCCTTCCAGGTTATCGGCTTCTTCCTTGGTCAGGATCGTCCGGCCCGTACGTTGATGATCTTTGGTTTATTCGGTGTTGCTGCTATGGTGATCGGTTTAGTTACCGAAGGTACCATCGCAACCTACGCATTCATGAGTGGTGGCTTATTCTGCAGTATCCTTTGGCCTTCTATCTTCGCCCTGGCAATTGCTGGTTTGGGTAAATATACCTCACAAGGCTCAGCATTTTTGGTGATGATGATCCTTGGCGGCGGTATCATACCATTACTGCAAGGCAAGATATCCGACATCATTGGTATCCATAATTCTTACTTTATTCCGGTATTATGTTTCTCTTACCTTGCATTTTATGGCTGGAGAATTATCGGTATCCTCAAAAAACAAGGTATTGAGCACGAAGTTGAATTGGGTGCAGGACATTAATTGGTCATTGAGTCATTAGGTCATTGAGTCATTGAGAATTGTTCACATTTCGTAATGACGCGCAGCCAATGACCCAATGACGCGCAGCCAATGACCCAATGACGCGAAGCGAATGACTAAACTAAGTTTTAATCATATTTTCATGAATCTGGCAACCGACCTGGCCAAACGCTCACATTGCGTTAAGGCCCAGGTCGGTGCCGTTTTGGCGAAGGATACCCGGATCATTTCAATAGGGTATAATGGTCCGCCTGCCAATACACATAATTGCGACGAGGAGTGGCCCGAAGCCGGCTGTCCCCGTGATGCCCGTGGTAGCTGCTCGCTGGCATTACATGCCGAAGAAAATGCGATCCTGTTTGCTGTGAAAAATGGGGCTAACCTCGATGGCGCTACACTCTATACTACACTCTCGCCTTGTTTGCCCTGCGCACGGCTTATTTTCTCAGCCGGGGTTAAACACGTTTATTTCCTCAATTCCTACGCCGAATACAAAGGTCTGCCGAGTGATGAGGGCGTTGATTTTTTAAACCGGTTTGGCGTAGTAGCCGAGAAGTTTGTAGTTGGTCTTTAGTTTATAGTCGATAGTCCATAGTCTATAGTCGATAGTCCATAGTCCATAGTCTTTTTCAATGGCCAATGACAGCGAAGCGCAATGCCCCAATGACCCAATGACGCGCAGCAAACGCCCAATGACAGCGCAGCGAAATGACCCAATGACAGCGCAGCAAATGCCCAATGATGAACTATGATCTATGAACTCCTCACGGTTCCAGCAGATCACTTAACTTATCCAGGGCAAACTGAAGCTGTTCATCCGGACTAAGGTTGGTATTGTCGAGGATGATAGCATCCTTGGCCCGTACAAGCGGACTTTCTTCACGGGTGGTATCCTGGTAGTCGCGGTGGGCAATATTTTCAAAAACATCTTCCAAAGTGATGCCGGGATTTTTCAGGGAAAGCTCCTTGTAACGTCGTTCGGCCCGGACTTTAGGGTCGGCGGTCATGAATATTTTTAGCTGTGCATCCGGAAAAACGGTGGTTCCAATATCCCGACCATCCATCACAATGTTTTTGGAACGTCCCATGCGTTGTTGCTGACGCACCATTTCGTGCCGAACTTCTTTGATGGCAGCTACAGCGCTGACATTATCTGATACGGGCATCTGTCTGATCTCTTCAGAAACTTCTTCGTCGTTAAGTGTAATATGTGATTGGTAGTCGCGTGAATTAAAATTCAGATGGATGTTTTTTAATGCCTGCGCAATCGCATTATGATCATGCAGGTTTACCCTCTCCCGCAAAAAATACAGCGTTACTGCGCGGTACATGGCTCCGCTGTCGATATAAATAAAATGCAGTTTTTGAGCTAATGCCTTTGCTAAAGTGCTTTTGCCGCAGGACGAGTAACCGTCAATAGCTATCACAATATTACTGCTCATGAACTGCTAAAATAGTAATTTTTGTTGAAAGGAGTCGGACTTCCGGACTACCTTTCTCGCCTCACCCCAACCCCTCTCCGGGGGAGAGGGGCTTTTGGGTTTGGTTTCATCCGATGTTCTTTTTTCTTCCGGACTTATGCGGACTTTCGGACTACCGAATTTCAAAAACTCCAACCCAAAACAATTAAATTTGGAGAATGAATATTACCAAAGCCGACCTGAAAAAAGAGGTTAGTTATAAAACATCACGGAGCGGGGGCAAAGGCGGCCAAAATGTAAACAAAGTATCAACCAAGGTTGAATTGTTGTTTGATATTGTAGCATCGCTATTGTTTACGGAAGAGGATAAGCTGGTGCTTGCCGAAAAGTTGCAATCGCGTTTTAATCGGGAGGGTCTGGTCCAGGTAATGAGCGAAGAGGAGCGGAGCCAGTACCTCAATAAAGAGAAGGCAGTTGAAAAGCTGTACCTGCTGTTAACCCGTGCATTGTACAAACCTAAAGCCCGCAAGGCTACCAGGCCTTCACGTGCAGTTAAAGAGGCTCGATTAGAAAGTAAAAAAATAAACTCCGCTAAGAAAACCGCCCGCAGAAAAAACTTCGACGATTAACGGAAGCGGTATAGGAAGGTTACATTTCCCCATCGATCCTGTGATACCATTTCTTTAACATCTTTGGTATGAAAGACTATTGCGGCATCGATCACAAAGCGCTTTCCCGAATAACCCAACCCCAATTGGTTACTGAAAATAAAACTCTCCGGACTTAATGTTTTTTCACTGCTGCCCTCACTGCGTTTGTTAAACAGGCTGCCCTGTATAGTAGCGTCGTATAATACCAGGTTTAGTTGTGGCTGATAGTAGAAAAACAACTCGTGATCATTCAAGGGCTTAACGTTGGTGGCTCTTGTGGCGGTACTCTGGGTGCTTTCTGAATTAAATAGTTGGTTGAAAGACCCCAGGCGTAACATTGGACCAACTCCTGCGCCGCTAAAGCCGTTACCCAGGTTAGCATAGCTCGTGAACGTTACATCGGCCCAGTCCCAGCGCCCAAGTAAGCGGTTGTATTGCGCGGAAAGATTGAGTTCGACATCATTCTCTATCTGGTATTCCCAGCCTGAAGGCTGATAGAGCCCAAAAAGTTTATGGATACCTGATTGTATCTCTTTGCCAAGTGCCCCCGGACCAACAATGCCTAACTGTGCGCTCAACTTCAGGTTACTCTCGTCTTTACCTAAAAGGTTTAGCGTTGATCCCACGTAAAGGTAGGCGGCGAATGGACGGTCGATATATTTGGGGTCATCAAACCCCAAATAATTTATACTGCCCGACTGCGGTGTGTACAGCTTTTGTCCAAGCTCAAATCCCAATACTTTGTTTGCCAAATGGCTTCCGGGTGCAACTTCCAGCGCCTGCCGATAGTAGAGGAATGTACCGGCTGTATAATATTTATCATCTCCCTGTGCCAGGTACGAGTCGTCATCGGTTTCAAAACCTATCTCAGCACTATGCGATTGGGCTGTAAGCCGGCCAGCACATAACAAGCACAAAACAAATAAGTACACTTTTTTAGTCATGGGAAGCGGATTTGAATAGAGGCCTAAAATAAAAAAAGCCCTGATATTCTCGGGGCTCTTTTGTATTAATTCGGTAGATTATTATTTAAAAGTAAATCCTATGCTGGCTCCGCCTGCTGGGATTATGCCATCAGTAGACAGGATAGGAACAAAACCGATCCTGAAGTTTATGCCCCTTGACTCAGGCTGATAGCGGTAGCCAATAGTTGCTGTGGCAATAAATCCGGTTATTTTGTCAAATTCCCACTTGCTGTTACCTACGTTGGTACCTGTTGAATTTAAGAATGTAGTACCGGCACCCAATTCAAGGAATGAGGAGTGTTCGCCGATCAGGTAGTTCACCTGAAATGGCACTGTAAATACGGTATTGCCACCTGAGCTAAAGAAGCCTACGCCGATACGGTATCCCCAGCCATTACGCTCTTTATGAAAACGTGTATCGTAGTTGGCTGATATTGCCAGGCCTGGACCACCAAATTCAAGGTAGGCATTTTGGGCCTTGATCTGTTGTTGGGTAGTATCGGTAGCGAATTTGATGGTGTCTGATTTTTTAGCTGCAAGGCTATCGGTTTTTTTCAGGGCAGCGGTATCAATTTTAACCGCAACAGTTGAATCAGCTTTTTTCACTGATTGGTCTGTAACGTTGTTATTCTGTTGCGTTGCTGCAGGCTGATCGTTAGTAACTATCTGCTTTGTTGCACTATCTGCTTTTACAACCGGCGGCGCCACCTGTTGTTGTGTGTTTTGTGGCTGCGGAGCGGCTGGCTGTTGCTGTGTAGGTGCAGCTTGCTGCTGTGTGGTGGTAGCTTGTGGTTGTGTATTGGTTGCCTGCTGAGTACCTGTTGAGCCAGATTGTTGCGAAGCAGGAAGGCTTGAATCAGTTGATGGTACTGGTGTTGGAACCACTAAAGGAGCCGTAACAACCGGTGTAGTTGTAACTGCTGGGCTTACATTGCTTGCAGCATTATCAACCCGTTGCTGTGTGGTAGTAGCAGGTTTGGCCAGAGCCGAATCTGTTTTGGTAGCTGTATTGTTGGCAGCATTTTTAGCTTGTTCGGCTTTTTCTTTGGCTGCAACCTCTTCGTTGAACTTCTTCAGCAAAGTACCGTCAGGATCGATCACCAATGTGGTATCAGACTTGTGTACCAGTTTGGCGCCCGCCCTGATCACCAGGGTTGTATCCGATTTGATCAGTTGGGTGTTTCCCGCTTTCTTGGTCAAAGGCGTATCCAACACCATTGCCAGCGTGGTGCTCTTCACGGTGTCTGACACCGTTTGGGCTTTAACGGCAATATTGCATGCAAGTAAAGCAATTAAAACTATCCTGGCTTTTAAAGTAAACAGATGGCTCATTATGATATATTTTATAGTATAACTCGTTAGTTCAGTTATGGCGTATTACGATACTGTTAACTAAAAAGTTTCAAGAAGAAAACTATCCTAATAAGAAAATATCCCTGTTTTGGGCAGGGATATCATTAAATTGAGCGGGAAATATGAGCTGTTCTGTATCAGTTCATTACGGGTTTTAACTCATCTTTAACCGTGAGATCCAGCGGGTTATCCACTTTTTCGTCCAATAGGGCCAGATTTATTACCTCGCGCATATCGCTCACGTAATGAAATTGCAGGTCTTTGATATAATCTCCTTTTATTTCGAGGATATCTTTCCGGTTTGATTTGGAAAGTATAATTTCTTTAATATTTGCTCTTTTTGCAGCAAGAATTTTTTCTTTGATCCCACCCACCGGCAATACCCTGCCCCTTAGGGTTATTTCACCCGTCATTGCCAGGTGTGGTTTAACTTTGCGTTGTGTAAATGCCGAAGTTAATGCGGTAAGCATGGTAACCCCTGCGCTTGGCCCGTCTTTAGGCGTTGCACCGGCCGGAACGTGAACGTGTATATCCCATTGGTCAAATAGCCGGTTATCAATACCAAAGTCTTTTGCATGGGCCCTCAAATAGGCCAGTGCTATTGATGTTGATTCTTTCATCACATCGCCCAAACTACCGGTAATGGTAAAACGACCTTTACCCGGACTTAGACTCGCCTCTATAAATAATATATCACCGCCAACCTGGGTCCAGGCCAAACCGGTAACAACACCGGCTACGTCATTGCCTTCGTACAGGTCCTTGTCATATATTGGTGCTCCCAATATCTTTTCCAATTCTTTTTTATTGACCAGCGGTGTATGTTCCTCACCCATGGCAATGTTTTTGGCGACACCACGGATAACCGATCCTATTTTCTTTTCCAGCGCACGTACCCCTGATTCACGGGTATAGTCTTCGATCAATTTTTCAAGCACATCGTTTTTGATCACCACATCCTTTGGTTTCAAGCCGTGGGCTTCCCGTTGTTTGGGTACCAGGTGTTGTTTGGCTATCTCTACCTTTTCTTCAATGGTATAGCCATTAACATCAATGATTTCCATACGGTCAAGCAATGCAGGCTGTATACTGCTCAGGGAGTTTGCTGTCGCAATGAACATGACATTGGATAGGTCGAAATCCACTTCCACGTAATGATCGTAAAAAGTGCTGTTTTGTTCCGGATCAAGAACTTCAAGCAATGCCGATGATGGGTCGCCCCTGAAATCGTTACCTACTTTATCTATTTCGTCCAGTATGAATACAGGGTTAGCAGCTCCGGCTTTTTTAATAGCCTGAATGATGCGGCCCGGCATAGCACCAATATATGTTTTTCGGTGCCCTCTGATCTCGGCTTCATCGCGGATGCCGCCCAGCGCCATGCGCACATATTTGCGGCCCAAAGCCCGGGCAATTGATTTGCCCAGCGATGTTTTACCTACTCCGGGAGGGCCCACCAGGCAAAGTATCGGAGCCTTCATATTGTGCTTCAGCTTCAATACGGCCAGATATTCTATAATACGTTGTTTTACCTTATCAAGTCCGAAATGATCTTTATCGAGGATCTTTTGCGCACGCTTCAGGTCGAAATTGTCGGTTGTAAATAAATTCCAGGGCAAATCAACCAGTAATTCAAGGTAATTGATCTGTACCGAATAGTCTGCCGCAGCCGGATTGGTACGAACCAGTTTCTCCAGTTCTTTATTGAAATGTTCGTTTACTTCCTTGCCCCATTTCTTTTTAGCAGCCCTCGCCCGCAGGTTTTCTATTTCAAGATCGGGGCTGTTGCCTCCAAGCTCTTCCTGGATGGTTTTTAGCTGCTGATTCAGGAAATAATCGCGTTGCTGTTTATCAAGATCGATACGAACCTTGCTTTGTATCTGGTTTTTAAGTTCCAGCATTTGCAGGTCGAGCGTCAGATGCTCCAGTACCAATTTAGCCCTGTCGCGCAGATTGGCCACTTCCAGCAATTTTTGCTTGGCAGCCATATCGGCATTCATGTTCGACGAGATAAAATTGATCAAAAATGAAGTGCTTTCAATATTGCGTATCGCTATACCCGCTTCGCTGGGAATGTTTGGCGATAGCTGTATTATGCTCATGGCCATATCCTTAATGGAGGAGACCATAGCTTTGAATTCTTTATCTTCTTTGGGCTTAATTTCTTTAAAAGACTCAACCGAAGCCTTCAGGTAAGGTTCGCTTTGAACCTCTTCTTTCAGTAGGAAGCGTTTTTTGCCTTGCAGGATAACAGTTGTATTGCCATCAGGCATCTGCAGCATTTTAATGATGAGAGCCACGGTACCAACCTGGTTCAATTGGCTGAAAGTAGGGTCCTCAATGGCCACGTCTTGCTGAGCCACAACACCTATCAGGCGTTTGCCTTTGTTGGCATCACGTATCAGTTTGATCGATTTATCCCTGCCTACCGTAATTGGAATTACCACACCTGGAAATAATACCGTATTGCGCAGCGGTAATATGGCAAGCACTTCGGGCATTTGTTCATTGTTCATTTCCTCCTCATCCTCCGATGACATCAGTGGAAAAAATTCGGAATCTTCATTAATTATTGGCATCGCATTTTGTAAATCGAACGGATCAAAACTCATCAAATACCCTTTCTGTATGTAGCGTCATAATGTCAGCCTGTTAAGTTACAGGAATTAAATTTGGCGGCAAAACCACAATTTTACCTCCGGAAGCAGTATAGTTCAATACCTGTGCCAATATCTTATCGCGTCAGCTATTAAAATAAAAATAGGCAATTGGAATTTAATTTCGGGCGCTTTTGATGGTGGGTATGTAAGGGGTAAAACGAAATTGTAATAGGTAATATTTCGGAAGTTTTTTATTTTTCGACCGCTTTGAAAATCTTGGCACTTCGAATCTTTTTCAACAAATTTGAAACCGGTATAATAATTTGAAAGAAAATAAGTTAAAGCATTTAGGTGAAGTATATTATTTTTGTTACAATTTAGCTAGCTCATGCGGCGACTAACTGTTATTTCTTCCTTACTGATACTTTATTCGTTGCAAAGCGCATATGGTCAAAATGCTTATTTTAAGATGGGCCAGCAAGCTTTTTTCGATGGTGACTTTAAGGCAGCCGTTGCTCATCTCGAAAAATCGTGCATTACCGACTCCAGCAACAGCAGCGCGCTATGGATGCTGGGTTATTCCTATTATCACAGTCAGAATTACAAAAAATCTATCGTTGCTTACAATCGCGTTATTTCATTGAAGCCTGCCGACGCTTCTGCCTACTATTACCGGGCAAGGGCTAAAGATTATTTTGCCAATGAAAGTTCGCTTTCGGATGCCGAAAAAGAAAAATACCTGCTTGGTGCTATTGTCGATTATACCAAAGCCATTGATATAGACCCTAACGACAATCAAAACAATAAAAAATGTTACCAGAACCGTGGTATAGCCTATCGCGAATACGGCGAGTTTAAACTGCAGCCGGGTAATAAATTTTACGACAAAGTGCGGGGCATCAATGCATTGAAAGCATCAATCACCGATCTGCAGAAAGTTTTGGCTGATGACGCTTCGAGAACTGATATTTTATCATTGATCGACCTCGCGAAACAAAAACTGGCAGAAGTATCAGGCGCTCCTGCCCGTCACTAATTAAAAGCTCCTTTGATGCTGTATATATTGGTGCCCAACACCCGGGTGAACTGCTTTTTCTGTATCAGATAAATTGAATCGGGGAAATAGCTTAGTTTTTCGATGTTTTCATTTAGTTTTTTGCCGAAAACTGTACTGATGGAGTAATTGTGGATAAGCACCCATTTAACTTTATTGCCCTCTTTTTTGACGATGATATCGCGGGTCAGTAATTTAGGGTCATTTGCTTTATAGATCAGGAAATCGCCGGATGTATCAGCCGAATAACTTAAACGCCAATTAGGTTTATTAATATCCGATTCAGCAAATAGTTTTAATTCAGCTTCCCAGTCGGTAATTTGTATTTGCTTTGTTTCCGAATCACCATTATGTACGCTTGTTTTAGCGATCCTGGGATTTGATCTTGATAAGCGTATGGCTTCTGACTGAAAATACCCTCTCAAATCAAAATACTTTGCACCGTTAGCCGTATTGGTTCCCGGCTTGCAGCTGAAAAGCACCAGCATGAAAAGGCCGGTAAATACTAAAAAGTAGTGTTTACACCAATACATTCCCGGTCATTTCGGGTGGAATTGGCACCCCGATCATTTTAAGAATAGTAGGTGCTATGTCGCCCAGTTTGCCATCTTTCACTGATTTGATATCATTATCTACAATGATGCAGGGCACCAGATTGGTGGTATGCGCAGTATTTGGCGAGCCATCTTCATTGATCATAAAATCTGCATTACCATGGTCGGCGATGATGATAAAGGAATAGCCATTTGCCAGGCCTGTTTCTACCACAGCCTGTGTACAACGGTCGGCTGTTTCGGCAGCTTTTACAACGGCTTCAAAAACACCGGTATGACCAACCATATCTGTATTGGCAAAGTTAAGGATCACCACATCAGGCCAGCCACTTTGCAATTCAGGGATGATCGCATCGCGGATACCTTCGGCACTCATTTCTGGCTGCAGGTCGTAGGTTGCCACTTTTGGTGATGGGATCAATAAGCGTTTTTCATTGGCGAATTCCTTTTCGCGGCCACCAGAAAAGAAAAATGTAACGTGCGGGTATTTTTCCGTTTCCGCAATCCTGATCTGGTTTTTTCCTGCGTCCTGCAATATTTCGCCCAGGGTCTTGCTCAGGTCATCTTTTTTGAAAACTACGTGTACGTTTTTGAAGGTTTCGTCGTAGGTGGTAAGCGTTATATAGTACAGGTCAAGCGGATGCATATTTTGCTCCGGGAATTCTTTTTGGGTAAGGGCCAGGGTGATCTCGCGGCCGCGGTCGGTCCTGAAATTGAAGCAGATAACTACATCATCATTTTTAATGACAGCAACGGGTTCGCCGTTTTCGTTAACACGCACTATTGGTTCAATAAATTCGTCGGTTACCCCAGCTTTATAAGATTCAAGTACTGATTCAGCAATATTGCCGGTTGCTTTTCCGGTGCCGTTTACCAGCAGGTCATATGCTTTTTTTACCCGCTCCCAGCGATTGTCACGATCCATCGCAAAATATCTGCCGATCGCTGAGGCTAATTTGTAAGGTGTATTTTTGATATGCGCTTCCAGCTGATTTACAAAACCGATACCTGAATTAGGGTCGGTATCGCGCCCATCAAGGAAGGCATGGATATATAAATTTTTTACGCCAACTTCGGCAGCAGCATCGGTTAAACCTTCAACGTGCCTTATATGTGAGTGAACACCCCCGTCGGAAACCAGGCCTATCAAATGCACATTTTTATTGTTTTTGATAGCATATTCAAAGGCTTCTTTCAAAACCGGGTTGGTAACAAATTCATGGTCGTCAACAGCTTTGTGAATGCGGCCCAATTCCTGGTAAACAACACGGCCCGCACCCAAATTCATGTGCCCAACTTCCGAATTTCCCATTTGTCCGGCAGGTAAACCTACGGAAGTGCCCGAAGCTTCCAACTTTGAATTGGGATACTTCTCCAAAAGAGAATCAAAGAAAGGGGTTTTTGCAAGATATATCGCATTTGAGTTGTCGCGTCGGCCGTAGCCCCAGCCGTCCAGAATTATCAGGGCTACTTTTTTGTTTTTTTCCACAATGCAAATATACAGGCAACGTTTTAACATTAAAAACGTTAAGTATCTTTAATAGCTTTAATTTTTGACGGACTTTGAAAACAGGATATGAAAAAACTTTACATGTTTCTTTGCTTGATATTCCTGACTACATCGCTGCATGCGCAGGATATCATTGACCAAACCACCGATCTGCTGAAAAGTGGTAATGCCAAAGGCCTGGCAAAAATGTTTGCTCCTAAAGTCGACCTTGCTATTTTGGAACCTGAAGCTACTTATACTGCTGCCCGCGCCGAACAATTGACCGCCGATTTTTTTCTCGATAATTCTCCGGTATCAGCAAAGGTTATCCATCGCATTACCTCTAATCCAAAATTTAATTTTGCTGTTATTGAACTCACTACAGCGAAAGGAACCTACCGGGTGTCAGTCAATTTGAAGAATAATGGCACTCATTTCGAGCTCGATGAACTTCATATCGAATTGCAACATTAGGTTAATCCCCAATTGTTGTTATTTTTGAGCGATTAAAGCTCAAGGTTTGGATAAACAACTTATTCATCAGTTTATAGTAGGTGCACTGGCAGAAGATGTGGGCGATGGTGATCATACCTCTCTGGCAACAATTCCGGCCAACACTACCGGCAAGGCAAAGTTATTAGTTAAAGACAATGGCGTACTGGCCGGTGTTGAATTAGCGGTTGCGATATTTCATGAAGTTGACCCTGAATTGAAAGTAACGCTCCTGAAGCACGATGGCGACCTGGTTGCCTTTGGCGATATCGCACTGGAAGTTTCGGGCAAAGCCCGGAGTATTCTAACTGCCGAGCGACTTGTGTTAAACTGCATGCAACGGATGTCGGGGATCGCTACTACAACACATCAGATCACCGAACTGTTGAAAGGTACCTCTGCCAAAGTACTTGATACCCGTAAAACTACGCCGGGTCTGCGTTATCTCGAAAAATGGGCCGTTACAATCGGTGGTGGAGTCAACCATCGTTTTGGTTTATATGACATGATCCTTATTAAAGATAATCATGTGGATTATTCAGGCGGCATCAGGCAGGCGATTAAAAACACCCATCAGTATTTGAAGGAACAACACAAGGCTCTGGCTATCGAGATAGAAGTGCGCAACATGAACGAATTGGAACAGGTTTTGCAAACCGGTGGTGTAGACAGGATTTTGCTGGATAATTTCAATTTAAACGATCTGAAACTGGCCGTTAGAAAGGTTAATAAAAATTATATCACGGAAGCCTCTGGCGGTATAACGATAGATAATATCAGGTCATACGCCGAATGCGGGGTTGATTTTATCTCAGTTGGTGCCCTGACCCATTCGGTAAAAAGTTTGGATTTAAGTCTTAAAGCAATTAAAGAATGAGGTTAAAAGCAATTTTGCGTTATCATTTTATTAATATTGTGCAGAGATGATCACTATTGGTTCCGTTTCAGCACTTATAATGGCCTACCTCCTGGGTTCTATTCCCACTGCGGTTTGGATCGGTAAGATATTTTACGGGATCGATGTGCGCGAATATGGCAGCGGAAATGCCGGAGCTACCAATACTTTCAGGGTATTAGGAAAAAAGGCTGGCATACCGGTAATGCTGATCGATATCCTCAAAGGGTTCACGGCTACCTGGCTGGCCCGTTTCATTGGTGCTTCGGTAACCGGAGGTCCCCATTCCCTGCTTATCAATTATCAGCTGGCTTTGGGTATCGCAGCAGTTATGGGTCACCTTTTTCCGGTATTTGCGGGGTTTAGAGGTGGCAAAGGAATAGCTACGCTATTTGGGATGGTGCTTGCCGTAAATATTTCTGCAGCATTACTGTGTGTTATTGTTTTTGGATTGGTGTTGCTCATTACGCGTTATGTTTCTTTGAGTTCGATATTTGGAGGCTTTACCTATCTGGTAGGTGTTAGTCTTATTTATAATAAAAACACCAATAATATGGTGGTCATATTCGGGATGTGTATTTGCCTGCTCATTTTAGTCACACATCAAAAGAATATAGAGCGTTTGTTGAAGGGTAAGGAGTCGAAGGTTAACCTCTTTCGCCGGAAAGAGGTGTAATAAAAAACGTCTCAATTATTAAAAAATTCAAAATATCATGGCTAAAAAGAAGTTTTTGGAAGCTCGGTGGCTTAGCTTATTGATGTTCAACTATGAAGTTGATCCTGCGGTATTGCAGCGTCATATTCCTGCCGGTACCGAGCTCGACCTATGGCAGGGTAAATGCCTGGTGAGTATGGTGGGTTTTCTTTTTAACGATACTGCTGTAAAAGGCATTAAATGGCCATTTCATATCAATTTTGAAGAGGTTAACCTGCGCTTTTATGTTAAATATTTCGATGGTAAGGAATGGAAACGCGGCGCTGTATTTGTAAGCGAGATCGTGCCTAAACCATTTATTGCTACCATTGCTAACCTGCTTTACAAAGAGCATTATAGTGCGATGCCGATGCGTCACTCGATCGTTCAGCTGAACGAATTGCACACCCGTTATTTATACGAATGGAAATTTGATGGTAAATGGGGCAATAAAATTGGTGGTACAGTTGATCAAAGTCAGCTAAAGCCTATCCAAAAAGGAACTCAGGAAGAGTTTATCCTCGAACATTATTGGGGCTATAACAGGATCAATAAAAAGTCGACCTGGGAATATCAGGTGGAGCACGTTACCTGGAATGCCGTTAATGTGATAGACCCGGTTTTTGAAGCCGAAGTTGGTCGTCTATACGGACAGGAATTTGTTCCTTTTTTATCGCAGAAACCTTATTCGGCCTTTTATGCTGATGGATCAGAAGTTGCGGTACGCGATGTCACAAAACTTAGATTCGCCCACCAGGCAACTGTTTAAATTGCATGCAGCTTCCCTGCCTAAAATTAAGCAGGGCTAAGAAATCCGCTAAGCTTAAATTATTAGTGCAGCGTGAGGGTCTGGGTTCTGTCCGGACCTACAGAAAGGTATTTAACCGGAACTCCCAATTCTGCTTCCAGATAATCAATATACGACTTCAGTTTTGCAGGTATTTGCGAAATTTCAGTAATGCCGGTAATGTCTTCGTGCCAGCCATCAATTTCTTTAAATACAGGCTCGGGGTTGATCGAGCAAATATCATACGGCATGTAATCGATCGTTTCGCCCAGGTAATTATAATGGGTACAGGCGTAAATTTTATCGAAACCGCTCAAAACATCAGCCTTGGTCATTACCAGTTGGCTAACACCACTCAGCATGATGGCATATTTCAATGCCGGCAGATCTATCCAGCCGGTACGGCGTGGGCGACCTGTAGTGGCACCAAATTCGTGACCTATCCGCCGTAATTCTTCGCCGGTCTCGTTATCAAGTTCAGTAGGGAAGGGGCCACCACCAACACGGGTACAATAGGCTTTAAATATACCGATCACATCACCGATCTGCCTTGGGGCAACACCTAATCCGGTACATGCACCGGCTGCGGTGGTATTAGATGATGTTACAAAAGGATAAGAGCCAAAGTCAATATCAAGCATGGCACCTTGTGCGCCTTCTGCCAATATTTTTTTGCCTTTTTTAAGATAGCTATTCACCAAATGCTCAGAATCAACCAGCGGGAATTGTTTTACCAGCTCAATTGCTTCAAAAAATGCCTGGTTGCGTTCGGTCAGGTCGGGCGTCTCGCCATATAATGCCTCCAGCATAGCCAGATGCTTATCGGTAAGTTTTTTATAACGTTCTTCAAAATCGGGCAAGGTGATGTCTCCTATACGCAAGCCATTTCTGCCTGTTTTGTCCATATAGGTTGGGCCTATACCTTTCAGCGTAGATCCTATCTTGCCTTCGCCCATTTTCTTTTCTGAAGCTGCATCTAATAATTGATGCGTAGGCAGTATCAGGTGAGCTTTTTTAGCTATCGTCAAGTTCTTCTTCGCCAGCAAATCGTGACCCGCTGCCTTTAGTTTTTCGATTTCCTTTTTAAGGGTGATTGGGTCAATGATAACCCCATTACCAATGAGGTTGAGCGTATTTTCAAAAAATATACCGGATGGTATAGTATTTAATACGAATTTTTTACCGTCAAATTCAAGTGTATGTCCGGCATTCGGTCCGCCCTGGAAACGTGCGATCAGGTCATATTCTGCACTCAGCACGTCAACAATTTTGCCTTTTCCTTCATCGCCCCATTGGAGCCCTAGTAATACATCAACAGCCATCTATTTTTTTTGGATCGTTAATCAAAGGTGCCAAAGTTATGCTTTTCTGTCGCAATAACCTGCTTTAAGTTTTTCACAATTTCCGTAGAGATTTAGCGAGTGGTGCTTGATCTCGAACTGCAATAAGCCGCCCATCATACTCTGTATTTGCTGGATACGGGGGTCGCAAAATTCAACTACTTTACCGCAGTCGAGGCAGATAATGTGGTCGTGTTGCTTGTAGCCGTACGATTTCTCGAATTGCGCCATGTTTTTCCCGAACTGGTGTTTGGTCACCAAATCGCAGGATACCAATAGCTCTAAAGTGTTATAAACAGTTGCCCGGCTTACGCGATATTTTTTATTTTTCATGTGGATATATAATGATTCCACATCAAAATGGTCGCTTCGTGAATAAATTTCTTCCAGTATGGCAAAACGCTCGGGCGTTTTCCTTAGGTTTTTATTTTCGAGGTAAGCCTCAAAAATCTTTTTGATCATATCAATAGTTTCCTGCAGGGCCATAATGGGATATTAAAGGGCAAATTTATAAAATATATCAGAGTATAAAGGGTTAATTGGCTAGCTGTTACAGTAAAATGACCACAACACCCATATCAGGAAGCAATTTCAACTGCCGAATCAAAACGGGTAACAGCGGTTATGCCTTTTACCATCTTCAAACGCTTGATCAGATTTTCAAGGTGCTCCGTATCATTAACATAAACCATGATCGAACCTTCGAAAATCCCATTGTCGCTATCAACCGTGATGGAGCGAATATTTACTTTAAAGTCGTTTGAAATAACGGTAGTTAGCTTATTGATCAGCCCCACATCATCAATTCCTGTGATACGCAACCCGGTAAGGAAGGCAAGTTCCTGTTGGTTGGTCCAGCGTGCCTTTACTATCCGGTAGCCATAGTTGGCCATTAATTTTGCTGCATTGGGGCAATTGGTACGGTGTATTTTGATGCCATCGCTTACTGTAATAAAGCCAAATACATCATCGCCCGGGATCGGGTTACAGCAATTGGCCAGCTTATAGTCTATTTTTTGCATATCCTCGCCAATCAGCAAAATATCACTGTCTTTGGTCTTGATACTGCGCAACAGGCTTTGCACCTGATCGTTCTCAATTTTATCCTGAGGTTTGTTTTCGACAACTTTTTCCGAGGCCTGGTATTCTTTCAGGTCCTTCATGTCTATAAAGCCTCTGGCAACATTGAAAAACAGGTCCTGGGTGGATAGCAGTTTAAAGAAATAACTTATTTTCTGCAGATTTTCGGAGTTATAAGTGATCTTAAGCGATTTCATTTTTCGCTCCAGTATCTCTTTCCCCTCGTCAGCTATCTTACGTTTTTCCTCCTTTAAAGCTGATTTGATCTTGGCTTTCGCTTTGGCGGTCACCACAATGTTCAGCCAGTCCTCCTTGGGTGTTTGCTTGCTCGAAGTGATCACCTCTACCTGGTCGCCATTCTGGAGTTTATAGGCCAGTGGTACCAGTTTATGGTTTACTTTGGCACCGATACAGGTAGCACCCACATCGGTATGTATCTCAAAAGCAAAATCGAGCGCTGTTGCACCCTGCGGCAACTGAATAAGCGCACCTTTGGGTGTAAAAATGAATATCTCGTCCGAGAAAAGGTTCATTTTAAAATCATCCAGGAAGTCGAGGGCATTTGATTCGGGGTTTTTAAGCATATCCCTCACCTTTTGCACCCATTGATCTAGCCCGCTATCGCTCGACGATTCTTTGTATTTCCAATGTGCTGCAAATCCTTTTTCGGCAATCTCGTTCATTCGTTTGGTACGTATCTGCACCTCCACCCATTGGCCGCGAGGCCCCATTACGGTGGTATGCAGCGATTCGTATCCATTTGCTTTGGGCGATGATATCCAGTCGCGCAGACGGTCGGGGTTAGGTCTGTATAGGTCGGTCACGATAGAATAGGCCTTCCAGCATTCGGCTTTTTCGTGATCGGGTGCACTATCCAGTACAATACGGATGGCAAACAGGTCGTATACCTCTTCAAAAGGTATAGCCTTTTTCTTCATTTTATTCCAGATGGAATGTATTGATTTAGGCCGACCAAACACATCGGCTTGAAGCTCCTGGTTTTCTAAAACCTTTTGTAAAGGCTCAATAAAATCGCGGATAAATTTTTCACGTTCAGTTTTCTTTTCGTTTAGCCGTTTTTTGATGAACTGGTAAGTTTCCCGCTCCATGTATTTCATCGAGAGGTCTTCCAGCTCAGATTTGATGGCATATAAACCCAGCCTGTGGGCCAGCGGCGCATACAAATAAACTGTTTCTGATGAAAGCTTTAACTGCTTATCGCGCGGCATGAATTCCATGGTGCGCATGTTATGAAGGCGGTCGGCTAGTTTTATCAATATTACCCTGACGTCATCGGCGAGGGTAAGCAGCATTTTACGGAAGTTTTCGGCCTGTAAGGAGCTATTGGTATCAAATACTCCCGAGATCTTGGTAAGGCCGTCAATGATGAGGGCTACTTTTTTGCCAAATTCTCTTTCAATATCTTCCAGCGATACGTCGGTATCTTCAACAACATCGTGCAATAGCGCACAAACGATTGACGTAGGCCCCAGGCCAATTTCGTCGGCCGCTATTTGTGCAACAGCTATAGGGTGATAAATATAAGGCTCGCCCGATTTACGACGCATCCCTTTATGGCTTTCGAGTGCCATTTCAAAGGCCTTGCGGATCAATTTTTTATCGCCCTTTTGCAGGGTTGATTTGCAGGCTCGCAGTAAAGCGCGGTATCTTTTTAGTATCTCGTTCTTTTCGGCTTCTATATCAATCACTATATCTTTCATGTTCACAGTTCCGTATAATATTTGTTACAGGCAACAAAAAGTTAAATTGCCAGTTATATAATCAAATACCAAAAAAAATTGCATTATTTTTGTACTAAGTAAAATTATGAAATTTATTGGTTTTCTTTTATTCTTCAGTTGTGCCGGCTTGCTGGTGAATGCACAGGTGAAACTGCCGCAACCATTACAACTTGGCAAAAATGATACCATTCGTACCTATGTTACTGAGGTGGATGGTGAGTTGATGCCGATGTATGTAGGCAAAGAAGTTACCATAAGGGATGTCAGGATATTCAAAACGCAGGCAGATCATGATAATTATCGCCGTTTAAAATATAATATCTACAAAGTGTTGCCATATGCCCGCTATGCTTCCGAACGCTATGCGCAATTGCAACGTTCGCTGGCTACCACTACAGACAAGCGCCGGCAAAAGCGCATGGTTGATACCTGTGAGAACGAGATAAAAGGTTTGTTTAAAAAGGAGATTGAAAATCTGACAATTAGTCAGGGTGAGATACTGATCAAACTGATCGATCGCCAAACCGGTAATACCAGCTATGAAATGGTAAAAGACTTAAAAGGCGGTATAAAGGCTTTTATGTTCCAGTCGTTAGCGCGACTATTCGGTCACAACTTAAAAGAGAGTTACAATCCGGGTGAAGAACACGATATGGAGGCAATTTTGCAGGAAGCAGGTTTCTACGCTAATCAAAACTAATTCATGAGTGATACTTCGATCTACCGCTTTAGTGTGCAAACACTGGACGGTGAGGAAAAAAGTCTTTCTGACTTTAGCGGAAAAGTACTAATGATCGTCAATACAGCCTCTGCCTGTGGCTTCACTCCACAATTGAAAGATCTGGCCCAATTGAAAACGCAATTCAAAGATCAGCCGTTTGAAATTCTGGCTTTTCCTTCAAATGATTTCGGCGGTCAGGAGCCTCTTGAAGGCGCTGCAATTGCTACTTTTTGCGAGAATTTTGGGGCAAACTATCAGCTGTTTGATAAAGTTCGGGTACGGGGTCCCTATGCGCATCCGCTTTACCAATTTTTTGCCGATCGTAAGCAGAACGGCAAACTCAATTCCGTACCCAGGTGGAACTTTCATAAATTTTTGATCGATCGGGAAGGCCGGGTCGTTGATTTCTTTTATCCATTTACTAAACCAACTTCGGGCAAGATCAGAAAGAAGATCTCGAGATTACTTGCTGCTACATCATAAAGCTCTTTATTTAAATGCTTAAACTAGATATTTTAGTACTATCAGTCCACCCGGACGACGCTGAATTAGGTTGCTCAGGTACCCTATTGAAAGAGATTGCCAAAGGCAAAAAGGTAGGTATAGTTGACCTTACCCGGGGCGAACTCGGAACAAGGGGCACAGCAGAGATCAGATTGTCTGAGGCTGAGGCTGCTGCCCGAATACTGGGTTTGCACGTTCGCGAAAATCTGGGCCTGCCCGATGGTTTTTTTGAAAATACCAAAGAATACCAATTGAAGGTTATTGCTGCCATACGTAAATTTCAGCCCGAGATCGTTATTACCAATGCATTTCATGATCGTCATCCCGATCATGGGCGGGCAAGCGATCTGGTAGAAGCTTCGGCGTTTTTCTCGGGTTTGAGAAAGGTGGAGACTTTTGACGAAGGTAAATTGCAGGAAGCATGGCGCCCTAAATTGGTGCTTCATTTTATCCAGGACCGTTATATCGAACCTGATATTTTGGTTGATGTAACCGAATTCTGGGATAAAAAAATGGCAAGTATTAATGCCTACGGGTCGCAATTTTTTAATCCATCCTGGAAGAATGAACCGCAGACCTATATCTCATCACCCGAGTTTACAGCGGTTGTTGAAGGCAGAGCACGCGAATTTGGTAAAAGTATTGGCGTGAAATATGCCGAGGGTTTTACAACGAAGAAGATATTGGGCGTTGATAGTATATTCGATCTGAGGTAAACGATCAAATATTTCAAGCCTTTACATACTCAAAGCGATTGTTATCATTGCTACGCTCGCGTTTCAATTTATTTTCTTTAGCAAGTTTCAGCAGTATCCCCGATAATTCTGAGGTCTTAAAGTCCGAATCGAATTGCTCTTTGCAATATTCGGCAATAGCAGATATAGAATGGCTGGAGTTGAAATAGTCGGTATTCAATAGCTGGTTCAATACTTTGGTAGCACCCGGTTTTTTACGCCCGAAATTATGGTCATCATCTGAGCGAAGTTTGCGGCCTTTTCTCAGGAAAATTTCTGAACCTTCCAGGTCGTTTTTATCAGTTTCGGTCATTGCATCCAACAGGCGGTCGATAACTTTTACCTGTACCGCTTCTGATTTGAATGCATTTACAACTTCAGCTATTTCCATCAGTTGCTTTTTTAATTTTTCAACGTGTTTGCTCATGGTATTTGTATGGTTAGATGCAGAATCATAGCTGTTATTACAGTTAAGATCTCAGCTTTTTAATAATTAAGTTTAATTGGCCGGTTAATAGTGTTCGTACTATTTATAAACTATAATACGTATTAACATGTTTGAATATTACAGTAAAAATAAAAAAAGGCGCCCTTTGTTTTAAAAAAGGCGCCGTTTTTAAAAATATTACGCTTTTATTATAATACAGCCAATATTTCCTCCAATACCGTTAAGCCGGTATCTATATGTTGTTTCTCCATGATCAGGGCCGGGCGGAAACGGATAGTTTGATTACCGCAACCCAGGAACATGATATCCCGCTTGATCCCTTCCTGAATGAATTGATCACGATGGGCTTTGTCAACAAAATCAAATGCTGTCATCAATCCTTTTCCACGTACATTACCAATAAGGTCATTGCGACTAGCAATTTTTGATAATTCGTCCTGCAGGTAGTCGCCTATCAGGGCAGCATTTTCGCAAAGCTTATCTTCTTCAATAATTTCCATGATCTTGGACGAGCGTACCATGTCGACCAAACTGCCGCCCCAGGTAGAGTTGATCCTGGAAGATACCTTGAATACGTTATCTTCAACTTCATCAACTCTGTTGCTCACCAGAATGCCACATACCTGCATCTTTTTACCGAAAGCAATAATATCCGGACGGGCTTTTGCGCCAAAATGCTCATGGCACCAAAATTTACCGGTAAGGCCAACGCCTGATTGTACTTCATCATAGATCAGCATGGCATCATGCTCATCGGCCAGCAGGCGCAATTGTTCCAGGAATTCCTGGCGCACGTGGTTATCACCACCTTCTGATTGTATTGGTTCTATAATGATGGCACAGATATCGTCTTTATTAACCTCAAACGCTTTTTTGATCTGCGCTATCGATAAAGCTTCACGACGCAACAGATCTTCATGGTTGGCATCCGAGTATGGGGAAACCACCTTAGGGATGGATACCCTTGGCCAGTCGAATTTTGCAAACCATTTGGTTTTTACCGGCAAGGTATTGGTAAGGCTTAAGGTATAGCCACTGCGGCCGTGGAATGCCTGCTCAAAATGCAATACTTTAAAACCTTTCTCTTTAGTATATCCTTTCGCAAAGTTCTTTTGTACTTTCCAGTCCATAGCCACTTTGATGGCATTCTCTATGGCCAGGGTTCCACCTGCAATAAAGAAGGCATGCGGCAGGTAGGAGGGGATACCTACGCGTGAAAATGTTTCCAGGAACTGGGCATATTGTTCGGTATAGATATCTGAGTTAGATGGGTTGGTCAATGCAGCCAACAGGAGGTTCTTTTTGAAGGCCTCATCTGCTATCATTTTAGGGTGATTATAACCTAAAGGTACCGAAGCGAAGCAGGTAAAAAAGTCGAGATAAGTACGTTTATATTTAGCATCATAAATATAAACTCCTTTGCTTCTTTCCATATCAAAAGTAAGGTCGAAACCATCGGCCAGTACGTGCTTGCTGAGTGAAGCCTGTACATCTTCGGGAGCTACTAATAGGTTATACATACAAAATGATTTTTTACAAATTTACTAAAAAAGCCTTAAATACAAGCATTTAGGCCATTTTTGAACCGTTTGGCAAAAAAGTAACTTTAAATTGTTTAAACCTATTTTTTGAACTGAAGCGGAAAGTGGTTTTTGAATTTATTGCCCAAAGACCTTGTTAGGGACCGCATAATTTCGCGTAATTTCTGCGTGAAACTTCAGCTTAAAACTTTTCCTTCATCCCCAGCAAACCCCATATGCCACCAGTGTGTACAGCCAGTATTTTATCGCCTGTATTGAAATGATTTTTGCCGGCCAGGTCATAGATCGCATACAGCATTTTGCCGGTATAAACCGGGTCGATTAATATGCCTGTGCTGGCTGTGAATTTTTTGATAAAGTTGATCAGTGCATCGTCCGTTTTGGCATAGCCCCCGAAATGATAGTCGGTGTGCAGGACGTATTCCGAAGGATTGTTGAGGTAGGCGTCGATATCGGTCCTTAAAAATTCGCCGTTCTTTAGTACTGGAACGCCATGGAAATTAGTATTGAGCTTAGCATCGCTGATACCATTAATAATTCCCGCAGCAGTAGTGCCGGTACCGCAGGCGCAAAAAATATGGTCGTAGGTTGCTGGTAGTTCGCCAATCAACTCACTAACCCCTTGTGCGCCTAAAGCCGAAGCGCCGCCTTCGTCAATAAAGTAAGCTTCAGAGTCGGTTCCAAATAGTTTTTCGAATATTGTGGGTTTATCCCGGTAGCTTTCACGATCGGTAAAAACCAGGTTCATGCCAAATTGCCTGCATAGGAACAAAGTATCGTTCTGCACTTCTTCGCCTCTGACTATGCCGGTGGCTTTGAAACCGAATTTAGCAGCCGCCGCAGCTGTAGCCAGTAAATGATTAGAATAGGCCCCACCAAAAGTTATAAGGTGGGTTTTGTTTAGGGAAAGGGCATCGCGCAGCACATATTTCAGTTTGCGCCATTTATTACCCGATATGACGGGGTCGATCAGGTCATCGCGTTTGATGAAAAGTTTTAAGCCCTGTTCATCAAATAATTGATCGTGTATTTGCTGAACAGGGCTATAAAATTCAAGATCAATTTGCATGCTGCAAATTTAGAAACCAAATCCGATTCCTACGTTAGCAGATTGATAGCCGGCGGTAAGGCCGTATGAGGCATATATTCGCAGGATCAACAGGTTCAACTGGAAGCCTGCATCGGTCCTGAAACCGCTGAGCGGCGTCGATTGTATATTGACCGGGTTGGTAAAAGTTGTATAAGTAGGAGTTCCCGAACCATTTACACCAGTAGTAATTGGATAATTACCAAAAGTAGTGATGGTATTACTTGCAGTATTATAGCCAACTGAAAGGAATGGCGTAAAGAACAATAGTTTTTTGGAGATGATGGCCTGCACCATAAAGCTGTTAAACTTGGCAGTGATCTTTTGGTTACTGAAATCTGTTGATTGCTGGTTGTTTGCTGGTACAGCACCAGCATCAGGATTTACAGTTAAACCAATATTGGTGGTCAGGCTGTTATATCCAAACGCAATAGCAAGGTCAAACGGGATAGGATGTTTTTTTGTAGCAAAGTCCTGGATGATATCATGTTTCAAACCAAAACCGATCATAGAAACTGAACCTGAATTTCCAAAATTTATTTGAGGTACATATCTTACCGTAACGTCGGTGTTTTGTACCAGCCCAAGCGTTAACTGCACCTGTGGTGATGGAACAGCAGGCAACACCCCTTTAGGCATATTAAACTGCGATATCTGGTTGTTATTACTATCATAGATATTAAGCAGCGGTCCCTGTGTTTTGCTACCTACGATGGTTGGACTGATCGATTGACTCGGATCAGCCGGTTTGATATTGGTCAAACCAAGTTGTGATACATCAAAAGATTTGTCTGAAGTTGGTGCCTGTGCCGCAGTACCCGAAATTCGAAGTTCGAAGTGCAGGAATTTTTTTGTTTTTGCGGTGTTGTTCCAACCACTATTCATACCTATGCCAAAGCCTTTAAAAAGTGGTGAAGCGTAGGCGTTGATGAGCTTTGTTGCATCTGCCGGGCCAGATTGGATAAGCGAAGAGAAACTGTCGCCGGTACTGTTACTGCTTTGTGCATTCGCATTCAATGAAACTGCAAGCAGGAAAACAGCCAGTAGGGGTAAAATAAACTTTTTCATAATTGTGGGTTTAGCGTATTTGCTAAATTAAATTTAAACAACATTTGATCATTAATCATTAGTTTAAAAAAACAAGTATTTTTGCCCGAATGACAACCGAATTAGAACTATCAGAGCAGGACGAGCAGGATTTATACGAACATCTGCGGCTAATAGTTGACAAAGGGCAGTCGTTATTGCGTATCGACAAGTTTTTGATGCATCGTATCGAAAACGCTTCACGCAACCGCATACAAAATGCTATTGAACAGGGGAATGTGCTGGTTAATGATAAACCGGTAAAATCCAGTTATAAAGTAAAACCGCTTGATGTTATCTCGGTAGTATTGCCGCATCCGCCACGCGACACAGAGGTTTACCCCGAAAACATACCCATTAATATCGCATACGAGGATGACGATGTATTGTTGGTCAATAAAGATTCCGGCATGGTGGTGCATCCTGGCTATAATAATTATACCGGCACCCTGGTGAATGCATTGGTTTACCATTTTCAGCAATTACCAACGCTGCCGGGAAACGATGGACGCCCAGGTTTGGTGCACCGCATAGATAAGGATACTTCGGGCCTATTGCTCATCAGCAAAAACGAGCGTTCGATGACTTACCTTGCACGCCAGTTTTTTGACCACAGCATCAGTAGGAAATACCTGGCTTTGGTTTGGGGCGATATTGAGCAGGATGGCACCGTTACCGGTTACATTGGCCGAAGTGCAGCGGATCGCCGGGTAATGTCTATTTATGATGACCCCGAAAAAGGTAAATGGTCGGTGACCCATTACAAGGTGCTTGAACGCATGAACTATGTGACGCTGATCGAATGTCAATTAGAGACGGGTCGTACGCACCAGATCAGGGCGCATATGAAACATATTGGTCACCCATTATTCAGCGATGCCGCGTACGGAGGGGATAAAATTATAAAGGGTACCGTTTTTAATAAATACAAACAATTTGTAGAGAATTGCTTTGAACTGATGCCGAGGCAGGCTTTACATGCTGCTACGTTGGGCTTTGTGCATCCCTCGACCAAAATACGTATGGATTTTGAAGCGCCATTGCCGCAGGATTTTGTAGATGTTTTGGAGAAGTGGAGGAAGTACTCGGATGGGGGGTATTAGGTACTGGGTATTAGGTATTGGGTCATTTGCTGCGCGTCATTTGCTGCGCGTCATTGAGTCATTTGCTGCGCGTCATTTGGCATTGGTTGTTCGATTAATAAAATAAGTTAGCAAGCGCAATCAGCTAAATCAAAGGAATCAGCGGTTCTGACCATGGGTAATGACAAAACGAATTTAAATAAGAAACGAGAGGCTAGCGGTATAAATACAAATACTGAACGTTAACAATAGAACACATGTCTTCATACATCAATTTTAATGGCGAAATAGTAGATGCGGACAGCAAATTGCTGACGGTGGCTAATCGTGCGTTTAAATATGGTGATGGGCTGTTTGAAAGTATGCGCCTGATGAAGGGGCAGCTGAAGTTTGCCGATCTGCATGCTGATCGGCTGCAGCGTGGTATGCGGGCATTAAAGATCGATGGGTATTCGCAGATGGATGCCTGGTTTTTGAAGGAAAAAGCGGCACAACTGGCTTCGCGCAACAGGATCAAACACGGGCGATTACGATTAACGGTTTTCCGCGATGCGGAAGGGCTTTATGCGCCTACCCAAAATAAAATGGCTTACTGCCTCAGCATTTCGCCATCGGAAGAACCCCGCTATTTTTTAAATGATAAGGGCCTTATTGTTGATGTATTTACCGAATTACCTAAACCGATCAACTTTTTGTCGAATATAAAAACCTGCAACTCCCTGCAATACGTAATGGCAGGCTTATACAAAACCCAAAACAAACTGGACGAAGTATTTCTGATCAACCAGTTAGGCAACCTTTGCGAAGCATCCAGTTCAAATGTGTTTGTTTGGTATAAGAGTCACCTTTACACTCCGGCATTGAGTGAAGGTTGTGTAGAAGGGGTGATGCGGCAGGTGGTTAGCAAACTGGCTATCGATCACCAGATACCCTTTACTGAAGCGCAGATCAACCCCGATATTTTATACGAAGCTGATGAGATCTTTATCACCAATGCCTCGAAAGGCATACAATGGGTGATGGGCTTCGGCGTTAAACGTTATTTTAACCAGTTGAGCAAAGGGTTGATGGTTGAGTTGAATAAGCTTTAGTTTGGTATTACTGTTAGTTTAAGTTCTTCCAAAATTCCATCCCATAGTTCGATCCTGCTTTCTAATGCTTTTGTCACAGCTCTTGTGGCCGCAATCCATTTTTGATCATCTTCACCACAAAGATCTGCAGTCATTTCATACGCCAGCAGCGAATGGTGATCGCCGTCTACTTCAATATGGCGTTCAAGGTAATATAGGAAAGTGTCCACTTTGCCGGGGAATTGGGCAGCTAAATTTCTAACCAGACTCATAAACATACCCGGGATAAGATCTTCGCGGCCAAAAGTGAAAACTGCCGACTGGCTGGCAACCGGCTCTGAAGCGATTAGTCCGAATGTATGTTTAACAAAATTTAATGCACGCTGGGGAGGATTAGCTATTGTTAAAGCCTGCTGTAAAGTAATTCCTTCGCGAAGCAGGTTGATCAGCCTTTCAATTTTGTGGGTTGAAGCTCCGGCTTCGTTCATTGCTGCCAGGTATAATTCGAAATGGCTGGTTCGATTCCCGTTTTCATCCAGGTCGCTTTCTTCTCCCAGAACAATTTCATTGATGAGGTAACGGCTATTGGCATTGCCTGCAGGCATCCAGGGCGTATCTACGCAGGTAAGTTTGCGCTGTAGCGATTTGAGTAGCGACATAAAGTCCCAAACCGCAAAAATGTGATATTCCATAAATACCCTTAGGTCCTCTGGCGATTGTAATTCATGATAAATAGGGTGGTTGATCAACTGTTGCCTGAGAGGTTCTATTTGCGCTTTCAGCGCCACTATGCGATTATTTGTCATGCGGCAAAGATAAGGTCAGAGGCATATCGCTTCAACGTTGCAGGTTGATTAATGACAGTTTGATGAAGGCTGAGAGGGTTTTACAACCAGCAGGAATCAGAATAATATTCGTAAGGCCTGAACTTTGAAGCTACAACCTCACACCCCTCAAAAACTCCTCAATTTCAAGTCGTTTTTTACCTTCCAGTTGTACCTCTTTAAAATAAACAAAACCATCAGCAGCGGAAGCTTTGAGGTAGCTTTTACCATCGCTAAAAAATTCACCCGGTTTTTCTCCGGTTTCAACGTTCTCAAATTCAACCTTGAACACCCGAAGTGTTTTTTCCTGTAGTGTGGTATAAGCAGCTGGTGCAGGACTTAGCCCCCTGACCAGGTTATATATCTTTTCGGCTGGTTGGTTCCAGTCTATCTCGCCATTTTCTTTAAAAAGTTTTGGTGCAGTTTTCAGCTCAACACCTTCTTCCAGTTGTGCCTGTGGCAACTCGGTATAGCGTCCGCTTTCAATTGCTTTTACCGTTTTTACCAGTAAACCCGCGCCCTTGTACATCAGGCGATCATGCAGCTCACCGGCGGTTTCAACACCGGTAAGCGTTACTTTTTCAGTAAATAAAATATCGCCGGTATCAATCTCGTGTTTCAGGAAAAATGTGGTAACACCGCTTTCTGCTTCGCCATTGATCAGCACCCAGTTGATCGGTGCTGCACCACGATACTGCGGCAGGAGGGAAGCATGCAAATTAATGGTGCCCTTTGGCGGCATGCTCCATACCACTTCGGGTAACATGCGGAAAGCAACCACCACCTGCAGATCGGCCCCAAGAGATCTTAATTCTTCCAGGAAAGTTTCATCCTTCAATTTTGCAGGTTGCAGCACCCTGAGTCCCCTTCCGGAAGCATATCGTTTTACTGCGCTTTCGGTCACTACCTTGCCACGTCCTGCAGGTTTATCCGGCGCAGTTACCACACCAACAATTTCACTGCCGGATGCTAACAGGGCTTCCAATGAAGCTACGGCAAATTCGGGCGTACCCATAAAAATTATTCTCATATGTTAAAGGGGGTCATATTTCGTCTACCTAATACTTTCGGTTTGATAAAGCACATTTACGGATACAATAAGTATTTGCTGCGTATTGTTTTGAAGTTACTTAATGCCGGCTCCCAACTTGCTCTGATCTCTTGTTCGGATCTGCCTTCTTCTATCTGCTTTCGCAACAGATCGGTGCCGGCTAACTTTGAAAAATACGCATTAAAAAAGTGCGCTTTATCCGGAAATGCATCATACATTTTTTTCAGCCACAAGATATCTATTTTTTTGCTTTTTCTTATTTCCGACGTGTCATAATCGCGCAAATCAATACCATAGCAAAGCTTATTTTTTTGTGGCGGATCTTCGCTCATACCGGCGATACTTTTCGGTGTAAATGAAAAACTGTATTTCTCGTTCAGAGCCGGATGCCCCAGCACCTGGAAAGGGAATAAGGTACCGCGCCCAAGGCTGATATCTGTACCTTCAAACAGGCAAATGCTGGGGTATAAGAG
>Ga0164297_10000258_pt1 | contig 67662 bp, 52 predicted proteins | sample GEODES058metaG_FD_113539 | JGI IMG/M metagenome (GOLD analysis project Ga0164297, IMG submission 113539) | Dystrophic lake water microbial communities from Trout Bog Lake, Wisconsin, USA - GEODES058 metaG | ecosystem: Environmental > Aquatic > Freshwater > Lake | place: USA: Trout Bog Lake... | reverse complement strand
TAGAACTCAAAGGAGAGTCACTCAGAAACAAAAAATAATTATATTTGATAAACGTTCGTGAACACTAAATCAAGTGGCTCACTTTGGCCGGAATCACTGGCTCACTATCAGCGGAATATTCATTATATCTAGAAAAGCATTATAAAGTTCAACAATGGAAGATGAATCATCTATTTCATTTCATTCCAGCCATATTCTACACGCTCAATTACTTCTCCTATATCTTTCCTTCATTAAGCTTGAAGCCATTGATGTTGAAATACCCTTTTACCCATTCCATGATGATTTATACCGATCAGATTGGGCTTTGGGGAAACAACTCTCATGCAATAGCCAAGAGATCTGTTTTTATACTTTTTGAAATATATATGGCCATATCACTCATTCAACTCATTAAAAAGAAAGCTTATAGAGCATTCAGGAATTCAAATCGGGCCTTAGTAATTGGGTTTAAATTGATGATTCCCTGTATACTCCTACAATTGTTGGTTCCTGTAATAAGTCACCATTATGGAATCTCGATCAATAGTAGGAGTTGGCAAATGGGAACGATAGTATTTTGGGTAAATTCTATTTTTTATTGCTTTTTTATATGTAATGATATCTGCTTATTTTATGAAAATAAATTCAATATTGCGGGCAGACCCCAAGAGGCATTTTCCGTTCAACGGCAGCAAAACCAATTGTTTCAACATAATCAACTGATAAAAAATGAGGAACTAGATTCCAAAACAGCGGCAACCACTATTTTTTATTCCGAAATAGAATTGGCAGAAATTGAGCGCAAACTTCATCAAGAATTAGAAACTAACAACCTATTCCTGAACCCCGATCTAACAGTTGCAGAACTGAGTAAAAAAATGGATCTATCGCCCTTATTGCTTTCTAAATACCTAAACAATTATAAATCGATAGGCTTCAACGAACTCATTAATCAATACCGGGTTAAATATGCCATTCAGCAATGGAAAGAGCGAGACGAATGGCAACAATTAACGCTTGAGGCAATTGCATTAAAAACTGGTTTTAATAACCGGTTTACCTTTATCAATGGTTTTAAGAAAGTAACTGGCGAAACACCCTCCGCATTCTTACGAAAAATGCGTCCATAGACTCATAAGAGACCCCATAGGCCGCTTTCACAGTAAAGCTTCTATCCATCTGTCAAAAATAGCCAATCGTGGCCTTAAGGACCTACTATTACTTTTTTAACTTAACGATGTACAGCAATCAGTTATCAAAACAACCCAACCCTATAAAAGCAGCCTCATTGATTATTGGAGATTGCATACAGTTATGGAATCTTGAATTAACCATCTGTTTATACTAGCGCAAGTGCTGGCACTAATTAAAGCAGCGTATTACTTACAAATATTTATTTATCTTCACAGCCCAAAATGAAAGAAAGCACATATGAAAAAAGAACGTGTAGAAGACTTGGAAGTTAATTTAACCGGTGAAGAAAATGCAGCGGGAGGAGAAGTTAAACCTAAGTGGTATAAGCGTATACGTAAAGGCATATTGACTTCTACTTCCGAGAAAAAAGAAACCCCTGAAGGACTCTGGAATAAATGTCCTGAGTGTAATTATATCTGCACTACAACCGAATTAAGCGAAAATATTTTTGTTTGTCCCAAATGTAATTACCATCACCGAATTGGCAGTCAAGAATACTATGACTTTCTTTTTGATGGAGAAGAATATATTGAGCTATTCGATAACATTATTAGTAAAGACTTTCTAAATTTTACCGATTTAAAAAGTTATCAAAAACGCTTAGACGATATCCATTCAAAAACAGATCTAAAAGATTCCATGCGCATTGCTACTGGAAAAATAAATGGAGAAGGTATTGTAATAGCTTGTATGGATTTCGAGTTTATTGGTGGTTCTCTTGGAAGCGTGATGGGAGAAAAATTTAGTCGCGCTGTTGACTATTGTATAGAAAAAAAATTACCCTACCTAGTAATTAGCAAGAGTGGAGGTGCAAGAATGATGGAAAGTGCATTTAGCCTAATGCAATTAGCCAAAACCAGTGGCAAACTATCGCAATTAAGTGATGCACAACTTCCTTATTTCTCATTATTAACCGACCCTACTTTTGGAGGCATCTCTGCTAGCTTTGGCATGTTAGGCGACTTAAATATTGCAGAACCTGGCGCTTTAATAGGTTTTGCTGGGCCTAGAGTTATTAAAGAAACCATCAAAAAAGATTTACCCGCCGGATTTCAACGTAGCGAGTTTTTATTGGATCATGGATTTTTGGACTTTATTGTTGATAGAAAATCTTTAAAAGACAAACTATCACAGCTCATTGTTTTATTTAGAAGTTAATTGGAACCTTCGTCATTGATTTAGATCAATAAATCTTTTAAGGTATTGGTGCATGGCAAAAGAAATGAACAACAGACAGGCTTATTTTAATTATCACATCGAAGATAAGCATGTGGCTGGTATCGTATTAATGGGCACCGAAGTAAAAAGTATACGTGATGGGAAAGTTAGCTTTAACGATGCGTTTTGCTTATTTGAAAAAAAAGAATTATGGTTACGAGGTCTCTATATTGCCGAATATGCTTTAGGTACCAATAATAACCATATCGCCGTACACGATCGAAAACTATTACTTACCAAAAAAGAGTTGAGTAGGTTAGCACTAAAATTGAAAGACAAAGGCTATACGATTGTCCCTTTACGTGTTTTTTTAAACGATAAAAATTTGGCAAAAGTAGAGATTGGTTTGGCCAGGGGCAAGAAAACCCATGATAAACGACAGGCTATAAAAGAACGTGATACAAAAAAAGAGATCAAAACTTACTTATTGAAATAAGCAGCTTCATTGCATAGGAAGTATTTCACCCAGCTTTCATTAATCATATTTTCGCTTTCTTTCTGGCTCATCAGCCTCCGCAGATAAATGAGTTGGAGCAGTTGGATTTTTATTAAGTGCAACGGCTATTTGAAACAAAGCCACATATAAAATAATGGTAATTACCAATTCGCCACTTTTTATCCAATAACCCCAGAAATTATATATTGAAGCCCTCTGAGGTTGTGCATTTTCATAAATGAGTTCTACCGTTTGGCCTTCCTGAAAACTACTAAAAAAATAGCTCACCGCTATATCATATTGCTTATTCCCGACTGTAAACTTAGTCATAGGCCTTCGTTGCTTTGTTAAGCTATCTATTTGCATATGAACCATAGCCTTGGTAGTCTCTCCATCGAAATAATCGGGCTGGCGTGTAAATAGAATATACACCGAAAAAACAACAAGGTAAATGATCGTAATTGATTTGTACACGATAGATAGTTATTGAACCTTTATGAATGAATAATACGACAAGAAAAAAGGATTAAAGCATCGAGTCCTTAATCCTTTTCATATCTTAGATTGACTAGGTTTTTAACATTAATTCAAACTCCTAAAATCAACCGGCACTAATTTGCTAACCCCTGGCTCCTGCATAGTTACACCATATATAACATCCACACAACTCATCGTCATCTTGTTATGTGTAACAATAATGAATTGAGAGTTTTCACTAAATTTCTTGATCATCTGGGTAAACTTGCCAACGTTTGCGTCATCCAATGGTGCATCTACCTCATCCAAGATACAGAATGGTGCTGGCTTAATTAAATAAATAGAAAACAATAAAGCTGTTGCTGTTAATGTTTTTTCCCCTCCACTCAATTGCGAAATTGAAGAAGGTCGTTTACCCTTTGGTTTGGCAACAATATCAATACCCGTTTCGGCCAGATTTTCAGGATTATCCAGCACCATATCGGCCGTATCTTCTTCGGTAAACAATGCTTTAAATACTTTCTGAAAGTTCTCTCTTACCTTATTAAAGGTATCCAAGAACTGTTGGTTAGCAGTTGCTTCAACTTCTTGAATCGTCTGTAATAAACTTTCTTTGGCATCTACTAAATCACCCTTTTGTTCTAGAATAAATTCATACCGCTTCTTCATCTCCTGAAAAGCTTCGATTGCTGTTGGGTTTACTTCGCCCAAATTTTCCAAGCGTTTTTTCATTTTATCGGAGGTAGCTTGCAGCTCTTCTAAAGGAATTTCGTTGGTACGAGGCTGATCTAATATTTCATCGAGTTCTATTTTAAATTCTACACTTAATCTTTCTTTTGTACCCGCTAATTGCAATTTAAGGTCGTTCAGTTTATCTTTTATCTCACTTAATAAATGTTCAATCATTTCCTTACTCTTCACTTTCAAACGCAGCTCACTTTCTTTTTCTTGCAGCACATTGCGTATATTATAGTATTGCTGATCGGCCTCATTTAGTTTCTTCTCTTCTTCTTCTTTTTTACGAAGTAATTGAAGTAATAATTCTTCACTTCCTAGTAATAGCTTTTCATTTTCAACAATATTTGCAGCGGCTTCTTGCAATTGTGTTCCATTGGCTTGAATTTGGTCGTGTAGATCGTTCAGCTGCTTTTGTTTAAAATCGAGCTCTTGTTTAATTGCACTAATCTTACTATGTTGCTTGGTTAATTGCAGATTCGTTTCATTATATAAATAAGAAGCTGCACTATAATCCTGTTCGGCTAATTGATAATCTTGCTCCAGCATTTTCATGGCTTCGCTGGTTTGTTGAAGACTTTCATTTAAGCTTTGGAACGCTTCTCTTGTAGTGGCAATTGCATCATGTTCGTCTTGCAACCTTATCTCTATATCTTCCAAACGTTGTTGCGCATTTTGTTGGGCAGCCTGCAAGTTTTCTATCTTGTTTTTTGCAGCAAACACTTGGTTAACAATTTGGTTAATGTCGTTCTCCGTTTGCTTAATTAAATTTTCTTTAAGCTGTTCATTGAAATAAAGTACTTCATTGCTTTTTTGCTTCATTTCGGCTTTCAACGAATTTACAACAGCATCCAACAATAAAATTTCATCATTCAGCTTTTCCAAGTTCTTTGCACGACCAATTTTCTTTCCCTCAAACAATCCAACACTTCCACCCGTTAACGTGTATTTACCCTTTACATATTTACCGTGTTTTTCGAGTATGATGGCGCCATTGGAATTTTCTAGCGCTTCATCGTTCTCGGCAATATATACATTGCCCAATAAATAAGCAGCTAAATTTTGATACTCCTCATCTACTTCAATAACACTTAATGCAGGTATCGTATTTGCCGGTTGTTGTGTTTCGTTTAAGTCTTGCTTTAGTTTGTCTAGAATAAAGAAATTAGCTTTTCCTTTTTTATTAGCATCTAATAAATGAACCGCTTGTAATCCTTCTTTTAAATCATTTACAACATAATAGTTCAGGTAAGGTTCCAATACATTTTCAACTGCAGTTCTATATTCTTCTGTTACATAGATAATGTCGGAAAGTATAGGGGCAGTATGATTCCAGTTGGGGTTTTTATGAAGAAATTTAATGCTTTCTGGATAACCCTCCATAGAGTCGATTAAACTCTTTAATAAATCATATTCATTACGCTTAGCATCCAACTTACGAGTTTCTTCGGCCAACTGGTTACGCAATACTTCGAGCTGTTGTTGAGTTTCTAGTATCTGCCCTTTGGTGCGTTCATGCGCTTCTTGTAATTGCTGTAATTCGTTTCTTTTATTTTCTAAGACCGTTTCTTTTTCTTCAAGTTCAATATGTAGCTGCTCAATTTGATGTTCACGATTTTGCTTTTCATCGGTAAGCTGCGATTGAACTCTTTGTAAGTTCTGAATAGAAGTATCAGAAACCGCTACTTTTTTTTCTGCCTCAAATTGATTACGCTGTATTTGTTGGTACTGATTCCGTTGTGCATCAACTGCGTTTCTTTTATCATCATATATTCTACGCTTGTCTTCAACCGCGAACTTCGAGGTATCTAGCAATGATTGCATTTCATGCAATCCCTTTTCCTCCTCTGCAACCTGCAACTGGGTAAAATCGATCGAATCTTCAATCCCCTTTAACTGACCTTCGGCTTTACCTAAAAAGTCTTTCAGGTTCGTTTCCTTTTCTTTGAGGTAATGTAATTTTTGAGAAGCGAGATTCTTCTCATTCTCTTTCGTGCGCAGATGCTGAACTACCTCGTTAAACTCATGCTGCATACTTTGCAGTGCGCGTTCTTTTTCTATAAAGCCTACTTTCTCTTGTTCTAAACTAGCGTCTTCATTGGCAATCTCTGCTTCTAGCTGTACCCTCTTATTTGTTTCCAGCTCTTGCTGCTCATTAAGGTCTTTATAGGTAACATTGAAACCTTCTAAAGCCGCTTTTGCAAGCTCAACAGCGATTTCTCTGTACTCTTTTTTTATTTCATAAAACTTCTCCGCTTTACGTGCCTGACTTTCGATTGTTTTTAGCTGATTATTAATTTCAAACAGTAAATCTTCGATACGCGCAAGATCCTGCTCGGTAGCATCCAGCTTATTTTTAGCCTCTTTCTTTCTTGTTTTATAAATGGTAATACCAGCAGCTTGTTCAAGCATTCGGCGGCGGCTATTTTCTTTATCCTTTATAATATCATCCACCATTCCTAGTTCTATGATGGCATAACTATCATTACTTACCCCCGTATCAAGAAATAAGTTATGGATATCTTTCAACCGGCAGCTAACATCGTTTAACCGATATTCACTTTCTCCGTTTTTATAAAAACGGCGAGTAACCGTAACGGTACTAAACTCTGTGGGCAATAAATTGCGGGTATTTTCAAAAGTTAAGCTAACCTCGGCTAAGCCACTGGCGCTTCTAGTTTTAGAGCCATTGAATACAAGGGCCTCCAAATTTTCGCTCCTTAAAGCCGAAATTTTCTGCTCCCCAATTACCCAACGTATACTATCAATAATATTGCTTTTACCGCAACCATTTGGACCAATGATGCCTGTAATACCTTCATCAAACCTTACAACGGTTTTATCGGCAAAACTTTTAAACCCTTTAATTTCTAGACTCTTTAATCTCACAGTATTCCTTTTTAGTACCTGCGAACATACACAATTGAGCGTAGAATAAAAAATTAACCTAGTGCTGTGGAGAAACCGTGAAAAAATTAGGAAAATAGGCCCTTTAACCCAAGCAATTACCCAATCAGGGATCAAATTAAGATTCGACCTTATATTCCTAAATAGCAGTTTTAAAGCCCTTAAAAAGCCTTTCCTTGAGTTTAAGACGATAACCCCATTTATAACAATGCAAGCCAATGGAGCTTTGATCTGGGTTTGTGTACATGCGATTGGCGCTGGGTATCATTAATTACCAAAGACTTTCTTTAGCAGCTCGGTTGTTTGAGCAGCAGGATTTTTACGAATTTTTTGTTCTTCTAATGCAACCTGATAAAAAATACCTGCCAATGCTTTTTCTGTTACATAGGCATTTAGATCGGTATTTACTTTTTTAACAAATGGCAATTTATTGTAAATAGAAAATGTAGAATTCCAATACTTTGTAGCATCTACTTTTCCTAAGGATTGTTGAATGATCGGACTAAAAGCAGATGTAAGTGAGGCAACTGTTTTTTGTTTTAAATACAAAGTAGCGGCCGAATCACCTCCTTTTAGGATACTCGCTGCGTCTTGTATGCTCATTTGTTTAATTGCATCAAGGAAGATGGGAGCAGCGCTTTTTGCAGCATCTTCTGCTGCGCGATTCATAGATAAGATGGCATCGTCTACCTGCTTACCCAAGCCCATACCCCGTAATGTTTTTTCAGCTTTCAAAGCTTCGGCCGGCATTAGGATTTGAATAGCAGCATTTTTGAAATAACCATCCACCGCCGATAGTTGTGTTGTTCCTTTTTGCACGCCCACCTGTAAAGCCTCTTTTAATCCGGATGCTATATCATTGCTGCTCAATGGCCCTTTAGCGGATGCACTTATCACTTTAGTGATGGAACTGTCACCCGAAACCTTCTTTATCAACCCAGTTAACCCCTGTGCACTTGAATGGCTTGAAAAGACAAATACAGCTATCAACAAAAATAGGCTTCTCATGATCCTTTAATTTTAATTGAATATAGAGAAAGAAACTTTATACAAACGTTAAAAGTAGGAATAGCGATCAAGCTCTTATCAATAGCCAATGTTTACTACTACATAGAACGCATTCAAAATAAGCTAATATTAGGCATTTGGATCTAGATCTGGCGACTGGTTAGCCCGTCATAACTAAAGCAAAGATCCTGATTTTATTAATGTATGAATCGGAGATGCACCCACTAAGCAGCAAGCTATGACCCATATCCGCTACTTTTTACATCGGCGATGGTTAAAGACTATTTCAACTATGCATGATGGCTATTATTTTATACGCCAATAATACGATAACTTAAAAATAAGGTATCTATAAGCCACTATTATAAGGAGTAGCTTACAAGTAGCTTATATATACCTTATAGGTAGCTTATATGTGGCTTATAGTGGGTAGTCTTATACTGAAAAAACTTTACATTTATTTATAGACGAGTTAGCACCTATGCAATTTTCAGGGTAAGCATATTGGGGGTATACCTGATCAATTGCCATTGAAATGCCAAAACTAGTTAGTGATACCCAATCAGTTCTATAAAAGTTGTATGGAGGAACCCCTGTTATGAAGTGCTTATTCAATTATTTGCTCTACTCTTGCCAATTTACCCGCTGCATTAACGCCTTCTAATACAATTCTCAGCTGTTTACTAATATCATTATTATAAAATTCTACTCTCATGAATTTAGCATGCTTATCCAATAAAATATAAGGATTCCAATAAAGGGTAGAACGAACATCTTTAGTGGTCACTGGCATCTCGGAATAATCGGGGCTATAGAACTCTTTAGTAGCAGTATATCCTATCATGGTAGCGCTATTTAAGCCTTTAATAAGCTGGGTATTTACATCGCTAGGCTTACGTGTATACACTGCAATAGCACCTGAAGCACCCGAACCAGAAGCCCCCATAAACGGTGGGCGAAATACCTTAATATACGCCACATCGCTCATTTGTATCCCTTGAAGTGTTAGCACATCTGTAGGAATTTCATTTAAAAACAAGTCGGGTGTACCGTCTCGCCAATTTAAACCTGGGGCATTATTACTATTGGCATCCCCAGCTCCATTCGTTCCTAGTATGGGTAGCGACATCGTTAATCCGGGAATCATGTTTTGTAAATAATGAAATAGGTCTAATGATCCCTGTGCTCTTGCATCGTTCATGACATCGAAAGGATAGGCATTATTATCGCTAAATAATCCAGAAGTATATGTTTCATCTAATATTTCTTTTGCCGATTTAAGATGACCAATCACTGTAACATCTTTCAATGTTGTTGAAGCCGAAAGCTTTTTGATCCGCTCATATTCTTCATTAATAAATTTATTCCATTTTAGGCGAATGGAGTCGGCATCATGATAATTTTTTACTCCAACAGTATTCAGCAGATTGAAAGTTTTAGCATAAGAAATTTTGGGTAACGCATTTTGAAAACTTACTGCAGCCAAGTCGGTAAGTTTTTTATCGCCACTGAGCTGGTAAAAGATTTTCAGTGTGTCGTAGAAAATAGTGCCTCTTTGTTTAAATGACCCATCTCCTTTTAAAGGCAGAAATAAATATTGTTTATTTTTTTCATTGCTTTTTTGTTGAAGGATAAGGGTTATCATTTGGCCCGACTTAGTGCCTACGTGTAGGCTATTGAATACCTTCCCACTTATTTGCAAATAATCGCTATCGGGTGGATAGGTGATTATTGGGAATTTATGTTGTACAATATCGTCCCACTTAAATCTACGCCAACCATGTGTTAGCATTACTAGATCTAAATGTCTAGCAACACTATCCTCTTTTGAAGAAAAATAATAAGCCGGGTTTACTATATATCCCTTGATATCGCTTGACAACAATAGTTGTGAAACAATAGTAGTGGTATTGTCTGTAACCAAGCCCGCATCGGTAATAGCAATCGATAAATTAGAAAGCACGCTCGTATCTTGTACACTAATTTCTATACTATTTTTTGAACGTTTAGCTAAGCCTTTAGTTAAGATATTCATTGCGGGCACAAACAAATGTTTGTAATTATTTACAAAGAGCACTCTTTCTGCAATAGCAATCCAGTTGGCGTCAAATAAAGTAAGTTGTAGAATACCTGTAGGTAGCTCCGATGTAGGTATTTCGCTCGCAATGGTGCTACGAATTTTTAGGTTAATATTACCATTAAATACTTCGAGTTGATTAATGGTTGCAATAACATGCAGTTGCTTATAATTTTCTGTTGCATCTGCTGCCCTACTCACCAGAAATATGGCTTTCCCAGATAATTGAGTAGCTGCAATTGTTGCCCCATTTATTTTTGATGCAGGCATGGGGCTAATATTATTAATTCCATTTTCATCTACCCAATTACAATGATAGGTTTCATTACTATTAGGTATTAAGGAAAATACGCCCATGCCATCATGAACCGATACAAATGAATCAATCAGTTCTTCTTTGCTATTTAAAATGGCACCGCTTACTTTAACTGGTTCACCCCATTGGTTTGTAGCAATGAATGCAACATTGGTATTTACGCCAACAATCATATTACCACCTTCGGGTAAAAAATGGACTTTAGTTATAGGCTTTTCGATAATTGTTTTTGAATTAGAATCGGGCTGATCAACAAAAATATTTTTGTTATATAAAAACGAGGTATCGAAATTGAGCATCCATTGTGTATAGGCTCTAATATGGATAAATTTTCCAGAATAATTTTTTGGAATATCATAGCTACCTTTTGCAGAAGATTCCAAGACTGGATAACTAGTATGTTTCATTAATTGGCCATTTGCGTCGAAAAAATCTACATAGAAGTTACGACTAAAATCCGACAACTCATTACCCGCCATAATATAGGCCTTAAACCATACTGTCTCTTCCTTTCGATAAATGGGTTTATCGAAGTGAAGATGCACTTTCTCCTGTTGAAATTTATCGTGATAAACAGATAATACCGAATCGATTTGTTGTGCTCTAGCACTTATTGCAAAAGCCCCTATGAAAATAAAAAAAAGAAACTTCCCATATTGCATATCCTAAAATTAATAGTGAATTCAATTACCAAGAACTGCTTAATAATCATTCAGTTTTGAAAGCATGAAATTACGTTAATAAAAAAAGAGACTTAATAATAAGTCTCTTTTTTTATTAACGTAAAATGTGTAAGATTTGAATTATTGATTTTTATCTAAGGTAAAAGACAGATAAGGAAGTCTAGTACCTGTTAAGCCAGAATAACCCATAAAGAATCCGGTAAGTACCATGGTACTTTGCAATGCATTCACACTTGCATAGGTAGCGGTTGCAGTAGATGTTGCCAAGGCACCTGCGGGTCTAATAGTCCAAGTAGGCGTAACAGAGGTTGCATAGCCAGGTGCATTTACACCGGTACGTACACTAAAAGTATCAGTAGCTGCTAAATAAGAGATGTTTGATTTCATTAAGATTCCATTCAAATACAAATCCACTGCTGGTAAATTAGGGATTAAATTAACAAACCTAAATCTACAAAATCCGGTATCTACATTACCAATTTGGTTCTGTACCAATAAAGATTTTGTATTGTTGGTAGTACCATCCACCATCGTATCGGCGATATGCAATGTATAGGCTGCATTGTCAGGGATAGAAATATTTGTTGAGTATAGTACAATAGAATCTACATTGGTTCCTACTTTAGGCCTTACCACCGAAACAGTATTTGTTCCTTGTGGTACTGCTAAATACAAAGCAAAGTTACTTCCATTGGTATTATATCCACCACCTGGAAAGGGTGTACGCGCTGTAATTGAGCTACTAACCACAGACCCATTTATTTTTAACAATACAGTAGGGTTGGCCAAATAAGCCGATGCAAAGTTAATTTTAAGTTGACCTTGTGTTCCAGTAGTTCCATATGCCATATAAGGCTGATTGGTAACTCCATCGCTCTTTTTACAAGAATAGAGCAAAAACAATGCTGCAAAGGTCAGGCTATATTTAAAAATTTGTTTTTTCATTTGTTACTATTTTATTAGTTAAGATTATGGTTGACTGAACCATTGTTCTTTTGTATGATAGTCTGATGCCAATGCACCAATAACTTGCAAAGCAGGGATATTATACAAATATTCAGAATTGAATCTTGGTCTACAACGATACACTAATTTACCATTATTATAAGAAGTAAGGGTACTTGGAATTGTAAAGCCTGCAAATACTTGTTTACCAGTAGCTGGATCTAAATCGGTATAGTGAAAGCGACGCAAATCGGTCCATGCTTCATTTACGCCATAACCATAGATGGCAATAAATTTCTGCAACATGATTTGAGTAAGGGTAAGCGCAGCAGCGGTAGTAGGAACTACGGCAGGATTAGCCATATAGGCAGCCTGAGAAGCCGGTGTAATTTTCAAAGGTGCTGGAACCCTACTATCGTATTTGGAAGTAAGTAAGTCGAAATTCAAGTTAATACCATTCGTATATGCAGCTAAAGCGGTGGCTTTATCTCCTTTTCTAAATGCAGCTTCGGCTTTCAAGAATTGAAGTTCTGCAGCAGTCAATACAGGAAATTCGGCCAAATTATTAAAAATATATCTACCAGAATCCGGCACAGCTGTTGAAGTGGAAGAAAATGCTTGTCTCCAAAAGTTTTTAGGCTGATTGGCAGTCACTGATAAGCCAGGACTATTTCCAGCTAGATTTGGCGCAACCCCTTTGTAAGAAACAGTACTTAACACGATAGGTGTTACCGCATTTTCATTAATTAAATAAGTAGTACGAGGATCAAAAATACCTGTAAATGGAGATACTGTATTGGCACCGGTTAAAAGGTCAGCAATAAACGCTGATTGTCTTAATGTACCAATATTACCTCTATAAGGACCATAATAATTATTTACCCCACTAAAGTTACCACCTACCCATTTTTGGGTAGCATTGTCGGCATTAACATTAATTGATAAATTAACATATTTAATAACAGAATCTGCAAAACCTTGTGTTGTATAAATAGCTTTATTACTTAAATGTGCGTAACTTCTAGCTTTGATACCATAAACAAATTTTTTCCATTTGTTTACATCTCCATTATAAAAATAACCATCCCCTAGGGCTAGATTAGTTTGACTAACGGCACCATCTGTTCTACTCAAATAGTAAATAGCGCTATCGCATATTTGTCTAACGGTATCATATACTGCAGATTGTGGATCATAATCAAATTGGTTTTGGCTAGTATTAAACGCTTCTTTTAATATCACTTCGCCATATTGTTCGGTCAGTGTTAACCAACTAAATGCAAAAATCGCATTAGCAACACCTACATAGTCCCATTTTTGTTGTGCACGACCCCTAGAAATGATGTATTTAGCGTTCGCGCCAATACCATAGTAATGCATAGCCCAAACATTACCCGTATTATCGGAGGTAGTGGCATAAACGCCACCCATTTGATCGTAGTTATCTCCAGCTGCATAATATTGCCAAAACTGAACATAACGACCTAATAATACTCCATCGGTAACTGGACCATAAGAACCACCACCACCACCAGCAGGAGGTGTAGCAGTTGATGTCATTTGGTTAATCACATTCGGTAAGATAGATTCAATAGGAACCTCAACAGGGTTATTTGGATTCAGATATGCGTCATCCAACTTCTTTTTGCAGGATGAGAAGGCCATTACCCCTACTGCCAACATAATGCCGACAATACTATAGTTTATATGGAATTTATTTTTCATAATTTTTATTTATTTATTTCAATTAGAATCCTAGTCTTAATCCTCCGTTAAGGCTAAGTGGTGCAGCAATATTTCCATAATCAAATCCAACGGCACCCACACCTCTTAACGAAGCATTTCCACCATTAGCTGCAGGATCTGCTCCTGAATAATTGGTAAACAACAATAAATCATTACAAGTAATAAAGAAGCTCATGCTTTTAAAGCCGCGCCAGTCTCTTTTGATGATATTTTCAGGCAAAGAATAGCTTAGTGAAATATCTCTTAAGCGGAAGGCATTAATTTTATGCTCCATGTAATCTTCTTCTGGCATGGCAATAGAACCATAGTAACCAGCTGTACCACTAGCGGCAGTTGGGGTATTATAGTATGGTGTAACTATAATGCTATTAGCAGTAGGAGTTGAAGTATTTTCTAAACCATTTTGCAAGATACCTTGTATGGCTCTAGGTGTTAACCTATCCATTGTTTTTACAGATTTTCCAAGGGTCGTTAAGTACATATTGGTACCATTAAATATATCGCCACCTACTCTTAGATCCCATAAGAAGCTAAGATTCCAATTCTTATATCTAAATTTATTTACAGTACCTAAAGTAAACCAATTGGTTCTATCAGCGTGCACTCTAAAAGTAGCATCATTTACTGGCAAGCCAGTTGTTGGAGAAATTAAGATAGCACCATTATTTGCGGTTACACCATTTGCTCCTATAGGGCTTAAATCTTGGCGTTTGTAACCATAACTAGTAATAGTTCCAGTAGAACGGCCTTTTTGTAACCCTCCTCTAGCATTACCATATAACCAAGTAGATGCATCGTAATAGTCACCACCAGCAACATCAATTGAAGCGGGTATGGCTAATACCTGGTTCCACATGTGGTTAAAGTTGAATTGAATATTCCAATCAAAGTCTTTCTTAGCTACTGCTCTTAGACCTAAACTTATTTCTAGACCCTGATTACGAACACTTGAATTATTAGCTGTATTTAAAACGAATCCTGTACCATAACTTGCACGGAAACCTTGTGCAATTTGGTCCAAAGCTAAAGTGTTATAATAAGCAGCATCAACAGATATAAGGTCATTTAATAATCTAAATTCTGTACCCACTTCATAGGTATGTTGTCTTTCGGGTTTCAAATTTGGATTTGCATTTGTAAATGCATATTGTACTGGAATTGGCACATTTGAACTTGTTACAGTTGGAACAAAGTTTGATTGATTTGCATAAGGATCTGGGAGTCTTGCCGTAGAAGCTAATGAACTTCTCAACTTCCAGTAGCTTAAGATATTGCCTTTTAGTTTCGGAAAGATATCACTCATGATAACACTTAAACTACCACCAGGATAACTATAGTTTCTATTGGCTGCAGGCAATACAGAAGATGATTCAAAAGCCATAGAACCTGTTAAGAAGATGACATTATTGTAGCTAATGCTTGCTTCGCCAAAAGCAGCCACTTGCATTGCATCTTTAATATTCCATTCGCTGCTACCATATAAAGCAGCTCTGCTTAAACGAGTACGGGTAGCTAAACCAGTACTACTACTATCAAAACTTCTGGTACTATCTAATGTTCCTGAGATACCATAATTTTTCATATCAGTTTGACTCCAACGGGTACCTACTGTTAACCGGCCATTAAATTTGCCCATACTTTTTTTAGCCGTAGCTGTAATGGTGTGGTTATAATTTGAACTCTTAATCCAGTAGTTATCTAAAGATCCTTTATTAGCCATTGAAGACTGTGAAGAAGATTCTGGATCTCTATATTGGAAGCCATCTGTTGTGTAGTAATTATATCCAAACCTACCTGCAATGGTTAACCATTTGGTTGGATTAATATTAATTGACAAATTAGCGGTATAATTATTTGTTTTATCCTGAGATATATTACGGTAAACATCAAAAAACGGATTGTCAGTTTCAGAAGCTGTTGCTAAAGATGCATCTGAAGCTAGATTATTATATCCAGAATTGGTTGTAAGCGCATATCGCTTATGACCGTTGGGTAATAAATAATATTGTGCATCATCGGTGGAAGGCCACAAGAATAGGTTTAATAAATATCCGCCGGCACCCTTTAGTGCTTTATCGTTGGCACTATTTGTATAAGTAATCGAAGGTGTTATGTCGATGTATTTACCAATTTTAGTAGTATTAGTCAACCTCAAATTCACCCTTGTAAGTCTAGTATTGGGTACCACGCCGGTTTGGTCGTAATAACCACCGCTAAATCGGTAACTAGATTTGGGTGTTCCGAAATCTACTCCCAAATTATGCGATTGTCCCCAAGAGGTTTTAAAGAAATTGCCAATATTGTCGTACATGGGTGTTCCTGGTGTAATAGCTGGTCCAAAAGCAGCAAATGTAGCAGCGGATACTCCATTATAACCTTCCTGAAAGCCATTGAATACAGAAGGTATATTTTGTAATTTTTGTACACGGAAACTATTGTCGTAAGAAATGTTATACCCTTTATCCTTGGTAACCCTTGCCTTTTTGGTAGTTATTACAATGGCGCCATTACTAGCCGAACTACCATATAGTACAGTAGCTTCAGGTCCTTTTAACACTGTAATTGACTCAATATCATTTGGATTAATATCTGAAATACGGTTGGTAAAGTCGTTTGAGGTATTACTTTGACCCGCAGCAGCTGCAATACTAGCAGTTGCATCAATGGTGGAATTATCCATTACAATACCATCCACTACAAATAAGGGTTGGTTATTCAGTGACATAGAGTTAAACCCACGTAAAACAATGGTAGAAGACGAACCTGGCACACCAGAGGTAGAAGTAATGGTTGCACCGGCAATTCTACCTTGTAAACCATTTACAAAACTTTCTCTTTGTGTTTCAGAAACATCTTTACCCTTCACTGCTTGTGCAGAATAACCAAGTTCCCGTGAATTTCTTTTTAAATCCATCGCAACCACAACTACATCATTCAAATCGGCAGCTTCACTTTTAAGTGCCACTGCAAGTCGATTACCAGATACTGATACTTTTTGAGAGCCGTATCCAATATAGCTGATAGCAAGTGTTTGCCCCTTAACAGCTTTAATGGTGAAAGTACCATTGTCCGTAGTCTGTGCAACTGTATTGGTTCCAACCACTTTTACAGTAACACCAGCCAATGGTGTTTTCTTTTGAGCATCCAATATTATACCGGAGGTTGTTTGGCTTTGCCCATAAGACGGCAGCGAGAAAATGAAAAGCAGCAATACAACTACCTTCATCATGGAGGCGATTTTTCTCATAACAGGTTTTTTGGTTTAATTAAAAAGCTTTTTATACGAACAATATCGAATTAATTCCGATGACTATAATCTTTCACATTACCGCAAAAAAACGCAAAAATAATATTGAAAACACAATAATACCGATAATTAAAGCAATGTTAATATTAATTAGTACATAATTACGAAATTATTTTATTAAATAGGCGTTTATGATATAAAAAATAATGAGCGATGCCTTTTTTTTTAAAAACTGCAAAAAGATGCAGCTTTTTAAAAAAAAGGATGTCTAGTGTTTTCTTCAATAAAGGTCGTAGAGAATATTAGGCGGAATGCCATTGGGGCCATTTAAAGGAGCTGTATTCCATTTGCTCTATACTTGTCTAATAAAGGATCAGTTGGGCTTAATTCCGTTATTAGGGTATCTACTGTTGCAATTGGGCAAACTTGTAGCCTTTGCACCGTATTCAGTTTTTCGGAGATTGCTAATGAAACTGTAGTTTTTGCACTATTAATCATTGCTTTCTTTACTTCAATCACCTCCCATTCTAAGTCGGTAATTCCTTTCTCAATATCAATACTATTGGTTCCCAAGAAACAGATATCTGCTTTAATTTCACCCAACCGTTGCACCACTTCGGCCCCCACAGCAATCTGAGCACTTTTTAATAACTTATTGCCTAGAAAGATAACCTCGCTAGTGGGATGATTCAACAATTCTAATGCAGTGGGTAAGCTAACGGTAATAAAGGTTGCATTTAAATTGTGTGGCAGTAATTTTACTAGTTCGATAATCGTGGTACCCCCTGAAAGCAATACAAACATTCCATCTTTGATTAAGTTAACTGCTTTCTCCGCAATAATTCTTTTTTCAGATTGAGAATAGATGATATTTGATTGCAGCGTAAAATGGAAGGATTTAGACAGGGCTCCTCCATGTACTTTTGATAGTTTTCCTTCATCGTCTAATTCTTGCAAATCTCTACGTATGGTATCCTCAGAAACATTTAGCTGTACACACAAATCTGAAGAAAGCACTTTGTTGTGTATATTAATTTGTTGTAAAATATGGGCTTGTCTTTCTTTTTTCAGCATGACGAACAATTGAGTATTATATCGAAACTACAAATAAAACGCACACAATCGCATTTTTGAATATTGAAACTTTCTCGTAAATTAATTTGTTTATGCTACACCCATTTTTCAAATGTATATTCGCAGTGCAAGATGATTACACCTCAAACCATAGAACAAATAAAAAATCGCATCGACATTATTGATGTGGTTGGCGAATACGTAAAACTAAAAAAACGGGGTGCTAATTATTTGGGGGTATGCCCTTTTCATAACGAAAAAACACCTTCATTTACTGTTTCACCTGCTAAAGAATTATATAAATGTTTTGGTTGCGGCAAAAGTGGCAATACCATTACTTTTTTAATGGAGCATGATAAGTTAAGTTATGTTGAAGCATTAAAATGGCTCGCTCACCGATACCATATTGAAGTGGAGGAAACCGTTGTTTCGGCCGAACAAAAAGAATCACAACTAGCAGCCGACAGCCTCTACATCATCAATAATTTTGCTCAGAAATTTTTTACCGAAAAACTATTCGACAGCGAAGAGGGTAAGGCATTAGCCATGAGCTATTTAAAAGAACGTGGGTTTAGAGAAGACATCATTAAGAAATTTCAAATTGGTTACAATACTAATCAAAGAGATCAGCTAGCACAGTCATTAATTCAGCACCAGTTTAATAAAGAAATACTTCCAAAAACAGGATTGGTTGCCATCAGAAATGAAAATGAATTTATAGATAATTATAGGGGACGCATCATCTTCCCTATTCATAATAATACTGGAAAAATTATTGGTTTTGGTGCTAGAGTGATTGGCAAAGCAGACAAAGCACCCAAGTACATTAATACACCAGAAAATGAAATCTATGTAAAGAGCAAAGTGCTGTATGGTGCTTATTTTGCTAGGCTCGCAATAGACAAAGCCAATGAATGTTTATTAGTTGAAGGTTATACCGACGTAGTAAGCTTACACCAGGCAGGTATCGAAAATGTAGTAGCTAGTGGTGGTACATCCCTCACAATCGACCAACTTAGACTGATTAAAAAATATAGCAACAACCTTACCATTATTTATGATGGTGATGCTGCAGGTGTTAAAGCTGCATTACGCGGACTAGACATGGCACTAGAAGAAGGCCTGAACGTGAAACTGGTTTTAATACCTGACAAGGAAGATCCAGACAGTTTTGTGAACAAAGTTGGTGCTACTGCTTTTAAAGAATTCATTGCTGCAAATAAAAAAGACTTTATTCTTTTCCAGTTAGACGTGATGCTAAAAGAAGCAGGTAACGATGTAACAAAAAAGAGCGAAGTAGTAAATCATGTTGCAGATACACTTAGCAAGATCAATAAGATTGAAGACTTTACAAAGCTGCAAGATTATATTAATCAATGTGCTACATTATTAAAAATTGATGAGGCTGGACTAACTAACCTAGTTAATAAACTAAAGCGCGACAAGTATGCAAAAGAAGAGAAAAAATTGCCTTATCAAGAAACCGATTTCCTTCAACAACAAGTACAACAACCAGAAGATATACTAAATGATAATTTAGTATTAATTAGTCAGGATGAAGCGCATGAAAGAAACGTTTTACGCATCCTTTTAGAGTATGGCCTCAGAAATTGGGATGAAGAAAAAACGATTGCCCAATATATTTTTGATGAGTTGGATCAGTTTAGATTCGATAACCTACAATTAGAAAATTTGTATAACGAATATAGAACTAAGTACGAGCTTGGTTTACAACCTGATGCAAAGTACTTTTTATACCATCCCGACGAAAATGTTAGAAACTTAATTGTGAGTATTACGGTAATGGAACATGAACTCAGTCAGAAATGGGATGAGGTACTAGAGGGTATGAACATTGTTAATCGAGATACTTCGCACCAGGATACGCTTGTGAGCGTAAACTATTTTAAGTTGCGGAAGATCAAAAAGATGTTTGATGAAAATCAACGCGATATGGAGCATGCCCCATTAGAAGAACAATTACGATTAATAGAATTACACCAACAGCTAAAAGAAATAGAGCGAGAAATTACCAAGCAATTAGGTACCGTTATCATGAAATAGTGGAAGCCTTCTGTTTGGCTATTATCATGTCACTATAACTATTTAAAATCAAATCCGCGGGCTGTATCTCAAATGCATCCATATATCGCGAGCATTGCTCCTGTAGCTCTTCAATAGTTTTATGAGGGTAGTTTTTATTGCCGGCTTCTATTTCCACAAAATTCCCCAGCCCAGGTACTTCATCAAGATGAAACTTAACATTTTCAATAAAAAATATTTTTCGTTTCTTTTCTACTACTACTTTAATACCCAAGGCATTTATTAGAATCTGCTCTGTGAGAGCACTGTCATTTACAGGCGATAATAAAAAATCAGATTGTTTAGGACCATCTTGATCGGGGCGATTGTAAAAAATAAGATTTTTTTCTATATTCCCTTGCCTCAATTTCAGTCTGCCTTGGGGCACATTGAAATAAGTATCTTTTTGATAATCGATACCCATAAATTCGGCATGCTGAAGCAATAAAAATGCTTCCACCTTTTCAGGATGAAAGCATTTAGCTTTTATTTCGATGTTTATAAAGCCCATTATTTTTCGGAAGGATTTTTTTTACCTGCCATCAATTTTTCTACTATTACTTCTAATCTACGCTGACGGGTTTCCTCTTTTTTCGCTTCTTCTATCCAACTAACATATTCTTTCTGATTGCTCAAAGACAGTGAAGTAAAAAAATCTTTCGCTTTTTTATGTTTTGTAAATACTTTTTCAAGTTCTACGGGAGGCATTACTAGGTTTTTCTCAAAATCAATCCCTTTAACTATACTCTTTTTTTCAACGACGGGTTTAGGTTGTTTAGCAATTGTTTCCGTTTTCTTAAACCTCATGGCACTCCATACATGGTCTAAAGAAACCAAAGTAACGCCTTCGAAATTATTTTGAGAGAGTAAATCCCAACTACAATCGCGATTAAGATCACTCACAATTTTACTAGTTTGCTTAGGGTAGGCAACCCAAAGTTTACTTTCCAAGTGCAATGCTGGAAAAACATCCTTTAAGACACTGTTTAGTTGGGTCTCATTTACAGCAAAAACTAAGGCAAAGTCAACCTTCTTGCTTTTCAGCAAAGGGGTAACATTTTTAGCATAAGAAAGCTTAACAAACTGTTTTTCAATAGATGACGGTAGACCCTGAATTAACAGCGTCTTCTCCTCCTTCAATTGTAATTTCTCTAACAAATTCTGATTTGACATGCCTAAAAAGAATTTCAGGTGATGTGAATAGTCTGCAAAGGTAAAAAAATGTATCCATAGTTTACTATAATTAGAAAACAAATTTGGCAAAATGCGGTTTTCGCGGCTAAATAATTACTTTTCTGCGGCTTTATAGTATTTTAAGGCCTCAGGCATTACAGATTCTAGCTTTTGAATGCGTTGATTATCGGCAGGATGGTCGCTTAAAAATACGGAACTGGTAGCACCAGCCATTTTAGCCATTCGCTTCCAGAAAGGAATAGCTTCTTGGGGATCATATCCAGCCATTGCAGCAAAAATTAATCCATAGTGATCTGCTTCAAATTCCTGCTTTCTTGAATTAGGTAGTACAACACCCAATTGTGCGGTAGGGGCATATACTTGGTTAAAAATATTTACAGTCTCAGGATTGCTAGATAATGCCATATTTACTCCCATTCCAAGCCCTTGGGTTAACAACTGCTTACTCAATCGCTCTCTACCATGCCCAACAACGGCATGTGTAATTTCGTGCCCTAGTACAATCGCCAAGGCTGCTTCATTTGTTGTAACCGATAATAATCCACTAAAAACAACCACTTTACCACCTGGCAACACCAAGCATTCACCTCTTTAGATTCTACCAGACTAAACTCCCATTGATAGTCTTTTACTGTGTTTTCCATTCCATGTTGAGCATAATAGCTATTAATGGCGTTCGCAATCCGCCATCCAACCCTCTTTACCATTATGGCATCCTCACTAGTACCAATCGATAGGACCATATTACTCGCTAAAAATTGTTTATATTGAGTGAGTGCCATGGTCTGCACTTCTTTTTCCGAGACTAGTTCAAGCTGATTTCTGCCCGTTATGGCATTCCTATGGCAAGCGACACTTAAAGTGGAAATTAGTAGGATTACAATTTTTTTATTCATATCCAATCGAATAAAGGGAATTATAACTGGACGCCTGTTTCAAAGTTACTTATAATAATTAAAGAATCCCAATTTGAAAATGATTCAATTCCTGTGCTAAACCCATAAGTCTAATTTTAAAAAACGTTGAGTTTTAAATAATAAAGACTAGCGAAAGTGAATAGAGTGTGCGTGAGATTAGCCCTACTGCCAGTAGATAGAGATGGCCAGTATTTTAATTACCCCGCTTACGTTGTTTACGCCTGTCGCGGTATTTGAGAATAGGTACCTTACTCTCGGTTCCTTTGATAATACGACTGATATTTTTTTGGTGTGTTAACACTATCATTAAAGCCACTATTACCGCAAATATTCGATAAAGTGTTTCTTTTTCATTAAAAATAAATAATATAAATACCATAAAAGCAACCCCTGCTAATATGGAGCTTAATGACACAAAGCGGGTAAGATAAAGTACCAATAAGAAAACGCCAACACAACTAACAGCCACTACAGGCTGAATAGCGAGCGCCATTCCGAAAAGGGTGGCTACGCCTTTACCTCCCTTAAATCCGGCCCATAAAGGGAATATATGACCCAAAACAGAGGCTAAGCCTAGTCCTATCATTAAATTGGTACGCCACAATTGATCGGTAAGATAATAAGGTAGGAAAATATAGAGCGAGGTAGCAATCACCCCTTTCAGCATATCAACAATCATTACAAAAGTGCCCCATTTACTACCTAGAACCCTATAAGTATTAGTGGCGCCGGCATTGCCGCTACCATATTCTCGAATATCGATTCCAAAAAATTTATTACTAACCCATACCGATGTTGGAATTGATCCAATCATGTAGGCAAGGACTATTAATAAAAATTCATTCATACTAATGTTTGATGTTTAGTTATAGCAAATATAGGTTGCTATTTGGAAATTCATAATTTCTTAACCTTAAATTTCGGAAGGCTGCTTTATGAACCAGATAGCAATCCAATTCGATTTTTCGATGGTTTTAACTGGCAACCACCCTATTTTAGTGCAAGCCTCCATGATATCGGGCTCATCTTCTTGTAACAATCCACTAAGTAGAATAGGTCCATTTTCAACAATATTCTGATTTAAATACTGTAAATTTTCCAAAATGATGTGTTTATTGATATTGGCTATCACAATATCAAACCTAGTTTCTAGTGCAGCATTTTCAACCTTTTGGATCACAATTTTGGTACAATTGTTCTTTTCTATATTTTCTTGTGCATTTTCAATACACCAATCGTCATTATCTACCGCCAGGATGGTTCCTCCGCCCAGTTTTTCAGCAAGAATGGCCAAGATACCAGTACCGGTGCCAAAGTCGAAGACTGTTTTATTGGTAAATTCAAGTTCCCGCATTAATTGCATCATCAAGAAAGTAGTGGCGTGATGCCCTGTACCAAAACTCATTTTTGGTGTTATAATCATTTCATGTTCAACGCCCCGAATAGGCTCATGAAAATCTGCCCGAATGCTTACAAAATCATCTACTACTACCGGCTCAAAGTTTGATTCCCAAAGCTTATTCCAATTTTGTTTTTGAATGATCGTTATTTCATACTTAACCCCAGCACTCGCTAACAGTATCCCTAATTCATTTTCATTAAAATTAGCTTCAGTGGTATAGGATTTAAGCCCTGCTTCTGTTTCTTCGAATCCGTCGAAGCCAATCGCCGCTAATTCGGCCATGAGTTGCTCTTTAAGTTCTTGATTAGAAACCGAAATAGTGATTTGTATATAATTCATGTGCAAAAAATTAACCCTCGATTTAAGTTCGAGGGTTAGGTTAAATATTTATCAATATCAAATGATTACATTATGCATTGGTTGGCTCTCCGTCTTGTGGTCTTCCTTCCGGCCTTGGCATTAATGCTTTGCGACTAAGTTTGAATTTTCCTGTACGAGGATCAATACCTAATAGCTTCACCTTTATTTTTTCGCCTTCGCTCAATACACCTTCCATTGTTTCCAAACGTTTCCAGCTAATCTCACTAATATGTAATAAGCCTTCTTTTTTAGGTAAGAACTCTACAAAAGCACCAAATTCCTTGATACTTTTTACAGTTGCTTCATATACTTCGCCAATTTGAGGAACCATTACCAAGCCTTTTACCCAAGCCAATGCTTTTTCTAATCCTTCTTTATCGGCAGAGAAAATGCTTACTTCACCATAATTACCGATTTCTTCAATATTTACAGTTGTTCCAGTTACTCTTTGAATTTCCTGAATTACTTTACCACCTGGTCCGATTACTGCGCCGATAAATTCTTTATCAATAATCAATTTCTCCATTCTTGGCGTATGTGGTTTCACTTCTGGACGAGCAGCAGGCATACATTCGTACATAGCGTCCAAAATGTGTAAGCGACCATTTTTAGCTTGCGCTAAAGCTTCTCTCATCACTTCCATACTTAAGCCATCCACTTTAATATCCATTTGAACGCCACAAATACCATCGCGTGTTCCAGTAACTTTAAAGTCCATATCGCCTAAATGATCTTCATCACCTAAGATATCGGTAAGGATAGCATATTTACCATCGTCATTTCTTGTAATTAAGCCCATCGCTACACCACTAACATGTTTTGAAAAAGGCACACCAGCGTCCATTAGCGCCAATGAACCCGCACAAACGGTTGCCATTGAGGAAGAACCATTACTTTCCAAAATATCGCTTACAATTCTTGTGGTATAGGCATAAGTACTGTCGTCGGGCATCATTTGCTTTAAGCTACGCATAGCAAGGTTACCATGACCCACTTCTCTACGACCAGGACCGCGCATCATTTTAATTTCGCCTGTAGAAAAAGGAGGGAAATTATAATGAAGTATAAATTTCGCATATTCCGACTTAGCCGCACTTTCAACCAATAGTTGATCTAATGCTGTACCAAGTGTAACAGTAGTTAAAGATTGTGTTTCACCTCTTGTAAATAAAGCTGAACCATGGGGAGAAGGAAGGGGCTCCACTTCCATTGCCAATGGACGAACCTGATCTAATTTTCTACCATCCAAACGAATACGATCATCAAGGATCATATTACGTACTACTTCCCATTTAAGATCTTCATAATATTTTTTAGCTAATTTCTTATCCGAATCCGTTGCACTTTCACCAAGACTAGCTATTAACTCATCTTTCAATAAGCTATAGGCATCGGTACGTTCATTTTTTGCAGAAGCGCTTTTTGAAATTTGGTATACCCTATCTTTAGCAAAAGCATTTACTTTTTGCTGAATTTCTTCGTTCTGTAGGGGCTTTTTATAGTCTCGCTTAGTAGTGATCCCTTTTTTGTTTCTTAACTGTTCTTGCGCCTTAATTTGCACCCTAATGGCATCATGTGCCAATTGTAGTGCATTCACTAGATCCTCCTCAGAACATTCTTTCGCTTCCCCTTCTACCATCATCAAGTTCTTTTCAGTAGCCGCAATTAAAAACTCCATATCGGAAGCTTCTAACTCAGAACGGGTAGGGTTAACAATGAATTTACCGTCTAAACGAGAAATTCGTACTTCACTTATAATTTCTTTGATGGGAATATCAGATACAGACAAAGCAGCCGATGCAGCCAAACAAGCTAAAGCATCGGGCATTATTTCAGGATCACTAGAAACCAAGCTAATCAATACCTGTACATCGCACAAATAGTCTTCTGGAAACAATGGACGAAGGGCACGGTCAATTAAGCGACTCGTAAGAATTTCATAATCATTTAATCGAGCTTCTCTCTTAAAAAAAGAACCTGGGATACGACCAGCAGAGGCAAACTTTTCTTGATAATCAACACTTAATGGGAAAAAGTCCTGGCCTTCTTTTGGATCTTTATTAGCTACTACGGTTGCTAATAAAATACAATTGCCCTGACGAACAGTAACTGCGCCATCGGCCTGACGGGCTAACTTACCTGTTTCAATTGAAACTTCAGCACCATTAGGCAACTGAAAGCTTACTTGTATTGGTTGTGATAACATATTTAATTTTGTTTGAACTGCAAAACGTTTTATCAAGTAGTACTTGATAAAGATGGTGCAAGTCGATGATGATTAGCCTGAATTTATTAGCATGTACAAAAAACTAATCCCAACCGTGTATGTAATCAGTTGGGAGAAGTTATTATCATGATAACAAAATTATTTTCTGAGGCCTAATTTTTCAATCAGTGAGCGATAGCTACTCAGGTTATTTTTTTGTAGGTAAGAAAGCAAACTCTTACGTTGCCCTACCAACTTCATTAATCCCCTTTGCGTTGAGAAATCTTTTTTATTAGCCTGTAAATGTGTGCTAATATCCAAAATGCGCTCAGTTAATAAGGCAACTTGGGCTTCAATAGAACCAGTATTGGTAGCTGAACCACCAAAATTTGCAAAAATTGTTTCTTTTTTTTCTTTTGTTATTGACATCTAAATTTCGTTTAAAGAGCGACCAAATTTTTTACATCTCTATAAGATGGCGGCAAAGGTAGGGATTTAGTATTAATATTGAAGACTCTACAAGAAGATTTTTTAAACAGAGGCTATAAACCCATAAAAAATTACAGATTAAGCCACAAATCAAGCCGAATGTAAATCTACTAGCCTAAATTTACCCCATTTTAGCGCATATAAAAAAGCCCTGATAGAAGCCTATATTTGTAGCACTCAAACTAACAAACTTGCCTCGTATCATTTTTACTGTTACCAACGACCTTAGTTATGACCAACGCATGCAACGTATTTGCCATACTTTAGCAAAAAACGGCTATCAAGTAAGGTTAGTAGGCAGAAAATTAAAAAAATCACTCCCTCTAGAACAATATTCCTTTGAACAAAAAAGGCTGAACTGCCTATGCAACAAAGGCCTCTTTTTTTACCTTGAATTTAATATACGCCTTTTCCTCTATCTCCTTTTTTCAAGTTTTGATGCCGTTTGCGCCATTGATCTAGACACCATCCTACCCTGTTATTTTGTAGCTGCATGCAGAAAAAAAATAAAAATTTACGATGCACACGAGCTATTTACAGAACAAAAGGAAATAGTGACGAGGCCTTTGATTCATAAGATTTGGCTAGGGATCGAAAAATTTGCTGTACCCAAATTCAATACTGGCTATACCGTGAATGGCTTTATCGCAGATGAATTTTTAAAAAAATATAACACCCATTATGCTATCATAAGAAATTTGCCAGTGCCATATGCTTTACCCATGGTAGAAAGGCAAGAAAAATACATCATTTATCAAGGGGCCGTAAATGAAGGCAGAAGCTTCGAAACATTGATACCTGCTATGAAACAGGTAGATGCTACACTCGTAATTTGTGGTGAGGGAAATTTTTTTACCCAGTTAAAAGCGCTTATTATTGAAAACAAAGTTGAGCATAAGGTAATCTTGAAAGGCTACCTAACCCCTACCCAACTCAGGCAACTAACAAGCAACTGTACCCTCGGCATCACCTTATTCGACCCCATTGGACTCAATCAATTTCAGTCCTTATCTAATCGATTTTTTGACTATATCATGGCAAGTATCCCACAAATCTGTGTTGACTACCCTGAGTATAAAAAAATAAATGATGTATATCAAGTAGCATCGATGATTCCCGACACCCAAACAAGTTCAATTGTTTCGGCGCTGAACAATTTACTAAGCAACAATGTTTTATATCTAGCATTGCAACAAAATTGCTTAAAAGCTAGAGAAGAATTAAATTGGGAAAAAGAGGAAATAATATTAATTGAATTTTATAATGCCTTGTTTGATGTTACTAGCTAAATATAGATAAACTAATACCTTTATTTTACCTATGACCATCTGCTAGCAAAAAAGAAGCGCGAACTCAAATATGGAAAAACATTTACACATAATATCGCTTTGCGTTCCTTATCCCGTTGATTTCGGTGGGGCTTTCGATTTGTTTTATAAATTACCCGCCTTACAGAAAGAGGGCGTTCAAATTCATTTACATTGCTTTAACAACGATAACGAAGAACAACCCGAACTTAATAAATATTGCGCTTCGGTAAACTACTACCCAAGAAAGAAGGGACATAAAGCATGTTCCACTTCTTTGCCCTATATCGTGGCAAGCAGAAAAAACAAGGCTTTATTAGCTAATTTACTAAAAGACGAATATCCCATTTTGATGGAAGGTATTCATTGTACTTTTTTACTCAATGACCACCGTTTTGACCACCGAAAAAAATTTGTTCGCCTGCACAATGTAGAGTACGAGTATTACCGGAGCCTTTCTAAATCTGCATCGAGCATTTTTCACAAATTATATTATCGGTTAGAAAGTAGCTTGCTTAGAAAATATGAAAAAAACATTGCCTCAAAAGCAACCGCTTTTTGGGGTGTAACCCAAGTAGATGTAGAAGTCTACAAAAAAGAATTCCATTGTACAACAATCGATTATCTGCCCGTATACCTTCCAGATAGTTGGCAGTTGAATTGCTTAGAAGGCAAAGGAAGCTATTGCTTATACCACGGCGACTTAAGTGTTGATACGAATGAGAAAGCTGCCCTTTGGCTGATAGAGAAAGTATTCAGCGAGCTCAAGCTTCCATTGGTGATTGCCGGCAAGAACCCCTCTAATAAACTAGTAGCACTCGCTCATCAGCATAACTATACTTGCATTGTAGATAACCCTAGCGAGAAAGAAATGCAGGACATGATTGCTAAAGCTCATATCAACATCTTGCCATCGTATAGCCATTCAGGTATTAAATTAAAATTACTCAACGCCTTATTTAATGGACGACATTGCCTTGCAAATAAAGCTACCCTTGCAGGAACTGGCCTTGACCCATTATGTTTGCTAGCTGAAACGGCAGCAGAATTTAAACAACAAATTTCGTGTTTTTATCAACAAGCTTTTACGAAGGAAAACATTGACCTTAGAAAAAAAATGTTTGAACCAACCTATAACAATAGCGCTAATGCCAAAAAACAGGTAGGCTGGATCTGGGGAAAATAAAACTGGCGTATGAAAAATAGAAACAACAATTATATTTTGTAACAACGCAAATAAAAATACTTAGTTTATCCACCCTTCAAAAAATAGTGGCACTTGGCTTAGGAGGACATTTAGCACTATCCATTAAGTTCTAAATTGACAGGATAAATAGTTACCCAAAAGGGCATAAAAAAACTGGCAAACATCGGTATTTAGTGGCTCCCCCTTAATAGCTTGGCAGGATTACCCGCATAAATACCAGGTACTGAAATATTTTTTGTAACAACAGCACCAGCACCAATAACTACATGATCGCAGATATCAACAGGAAGTATGGTGGCATTACTACCAATGGATACAAAATTGCCAATATTTGTTTGCTTCCAAACAGTTTCATCACCAGTTGCAGGACCTCCATTCGAAAATAAATCATTAATAAACATAACACCATGACCTATAAAACAGTGATGACCAATGGTTACCTTTTCGCAAATAAAGCTATGTGACTGAATTTTGCAATAATCTCCTACCACTACGCCCTTTTGAATCTCAACAAAAGGTCCTATAAAACTATTTGAGCCGATTGTGCATTCGTACAAATTGCAGGGCTCTATGCATTCTACCTGCTCACCAAAGACCACATCTCGAATTGATATTTTAGAAGATTTATAAGGCATCGTTTGATTGATTTTTTTTCACCGATTGATTAATCTTATTGATTATTTCCACCGTTTTCATAGCATCAAAAGTATTTGTTGAAATAGGTTGTTTCTTTTCCAATACAGAAATCACGTGCTCATAAACCTTATGGTGATTATTCATCGAGCCCTTGTAAGCATGATAATCATTTGCCTCTCCAGTTAATGCGATGGCATTAAATTGAAAGTTATTCATACTTTGGTACTCGATTCGATTCAGATATTCGCCCCCTATTTTTACAGTTCCCTTTTCGGCAATAATCGTTAAGGAACCCTCCATATTTCTTGCAAAGCTATTCGTGGTATAATTGATAGTACCGATAGCTCCATTACAAAACTCAAGTAATACCACACCCGCATCTTCAAATTCAGTAATCTGTTGGTGCGCAAAGTTAGCAGTTACTGTAGTAGCCGCTTGAACATCGCCAATCAGCCAATATAATATATCAATAAAATGACTAAACTGTGTAAATAGAATACCCCCATCTAGCTGCTTAGTACCCTTCCAATCGTTTTCATAATATGCGTGATCTCGATTCCAAAAACAGCTTAACTGAACACTATATATTTTTCCAAATAAATTTTTATCTAAGGCTTCTTTAACCGCTAGCACAGCAGAATTATATCGATTTTGTTTGACTACAAATAATTCCTTTTCTGCCTTTTTTGCTGTAGCAATCATGGCAGCACAATCAAAGACTGTTAAGCCCATTGGTTTTTCTACTAGCACATGATACCCCGCTGCCAAAGCGGCCATACTATGCTGTGCGTGAAGACCATTGGGTGTACATACACAAACAACCTCTATTTCTTTCATTTCTAGAAGCGCATCAATAGAGCTGAAGAACCTACAATTGTATTGCCCCGCAAGGGCTGCTGCTTTAGTATTTACGATATCGCAAACTGCAACTAGTTGTGCATAAGCATGGATTAGGCTAGCATGACGTTGAGCAATACTTCCACAACCTAGGATGGCAAATTTAAGTTTGCTTTTCAATTTTATTAAAGCACTTTATAAGCGTGAGTTAATCTAATAGTCATTCCTTGCTAATGCTGTAAACTTAAACAGCAGGAGATAAAAATGCAACTGGAAATTCAACCGTCATCACCTGACCTAGACCTTTTAGCTCTACATATACCTTTTTCTTGCCGGCACGAATTACTTTGCCAGTTTCATCCATGAACACTCCACAGTTTACTTTTACCATCTCATTTTCTTTAAACCCTTGTATTGAAAAAATTTCTATTCTAGCGTCTTTTTCCAAAAGATAATGCTTAATTAATGCCACTTCCTTATCTTTTATTACAGCAGGTTTTCCCAGAAAATAAACAAAATTAACCACCCCATCTGTCATCATCACTTTTGCTCTTTCTTCGGTTTTAATATTAATTCTAATAAAAACATAGGATTTAAAGAGAGGCTCTTCAATAATCTTTTTTCGATCGCTCCATTGCTTTTCTATTTTCTGCAAGGGACACCAGCTATCAATGCCTTTAGTTAATAATTTAGCATGAATTTTTTTCTCCCAACGTGGCTTTGTGTATATCGCATACCAATGGTACTCTATCTCCATATTTAAGCCTTTTCTTTACAAATATAATGAATTGAATATACGAAAACATTCGATAATAAGCTAATAGCATAAACAGCATTTTTCTACATCTGGACTTATCACATGTTTTTCTGCCAAACAAGCCTACAAAAAATTACCCTACAGAAGAGAAATCTTTTGTAGGGTAACCGAATATAGCATTTCTATTTAGAAACAGTAGGGGCTTGATTATTAATCATGTCCTTTACAATTTTCACCGTTTGATTGATGTATAAATTATTTTGTAAACTTTTTATCCAACGTTGATAATAGTCGCCTTTCCCTTTATCGGGATTATTATAAAATTTCTCTTTATCAAGCGGACTCACTTCTATCGCCATTTCGCTTTCCGTTTTTGACAAGTTGCTTACTTGAGTAATAGTAGAACGCAATAACTTTTGCTTTTGCTTATACTTTTCAATATTCAAATCTATGGGACTATCCATATTTTTTGACATCCATAATGCATCATCTTTAATGAGTTTAAACGCTACATTTTTGCTAACAGCTTCATTCTCTTTTCGAATTAGGCTATCGAAATCAAAATTATTGTTCCAAAGTTCATAAGGCGATTTTGCCACTTCATCCCATGGCAGTGCAGAAGGATTATCTTTTTCACGCACTTTCATGTAGTCGTAGTAATCGGGCAACACAATATCGGGCGTTACTCCTTTTAATTGAGTAGAACCTCCATTGATTCTATAGAATTTCTGAAAAGTTAATTTAACTGACCCAAATTCTGTTTGACCCGATAATATGTCTAATGGCTTACCTAAAGACACATTTCTTTGAACAGTACCTTTTCCATAGGTAGCCGTACCAACAATTACCCCTCGTTTATAATCCTGAATAGCTGCTGCAAATATTTCGCTAGCCGAAGCACTTCCTTCATTTACCATCACGGCTAAAGGGCCATCATATAAAATAGAGTTATCCCGATCGCTCAATCCAGACGATTTCCCATCTTTATCTCTTACCTGAACAACAGGGCCCTCGCCAATAAATAAACCAACCATTTGCACCACTTCGTATAAAGAGCCTCCTCCATTCATGGTAAGATCTAATACAATACCTTTCACATTTTGAGCTTTTAATTTTTTTATTTCTTTCGCCACATCTACGGAGCAACGAGGCCCATTTTGATTTTCAAAGTCGGCATAAAAATCAGGTAAAAATATATACCCTATTTTATCATTACCGTCTTTAACTACTACGCTTCTTGCAAATGAGTCGTCTTGAACTACTTCCGCACGAATTAAAGTAACCACTTTAACCATTCCATCTGGCTTCTTAATGGTTAATCTTACCTCGGTTCCCTTATTACCGCGTATTAATTTTACGGCATCGGTAACATCAAAACCAGAAATATCAACAGGCTCTTCTTTTCCTTGAGCTACTTTTATAATGGCATCATCCTTTGCGATTTCGCCATTTTTCCAAGCAGCGCCTCCTGTTACAATGGCCGCAATTTTTACAACACCATCCCCTTCTACTAATTGTGCGCCAATACCGTAGAAATGACCACTCATCATTTCATCAAATGATCTTTTTTCTACCGGTGGAAAATAATCAGTATGGGGATCCATTAGATTGGTGATGACATTAATAAACTTATTAAAGAGTTCATCGTCGGTATTAATAATTTTATTTCTCGAATAGACCCTTTCAACAATTTTCAATGTTTTCTCTCTTGCCTCCTTTTCTAGTTCGGCGTTGGTTCTTTTAGCGATAGAATCTACTTTGCTTTTTTCTCTTTGCTCTGTTAAGTCAACATACCTTTCAAGGGTTAAATATTTCATTTTTTTTCTCCAGCTTTCTTTACGTGCTGCTTCATTTGCTGGATATGTTTGCTTAGCAGATTCTGCAGGAATACTTTCTTCTACGGTAAAATCGAATGGTTTGGATAGAATTTCTTTATATAAGGCCATCACTTCCACAATGCGTTTATCGTAAATTAATTTTACAGCGGGTGTAAATTTAATGTCGGCGCCATGAATCTCGTCATCAATGGTTGTTTCGTATTTTTTTAAGGCTAGGAGGTCTGTTTGAAGAAAAATATTCTTATCGCCATCTAATTCTTCTAAATATTTTGTAAAAACCGCTTTGGAGAAAGCGTCATTAATGGCCTTAGGGCTATAATGCTGTTCTTCTAATAAAACACCTATATTGTTGAGTAGACGTTGTTTTTGAATAATTCCCTTATCCTGATGGCTATTTTTTGTAAAAGCAAAGAAAATACTACCAAACAATATAACAGCAAGAACCACTAAGCCTTTTTTACTCTTCATAAATTGTACAATTTTTTGCATAATCAACACCAAATGTATATTAAATCAGATAGATTTGAATGTACAGAATTTCGCATTAACAAAGGTTTTTGAAATGTTCAAAATAAAGAATAATAAAAAATGTCTTGTTCACAAATCTTGTTTGCCCTATTTTTGCAATCCTTTCAAAGGAATTATTTTGAAAAGACAGTAAACGGAGGGCGTAGCTCAGTAGGTTAGAGCGACAGTTTGTGGCACTGTAGGTCGTGGGTTCGAGACCCATCGTTCTCCCGCTTAACCTAAAACCTTGAAGGTTTAACACCTTCAAGGTTTTTCTTTAAAAGAATCGCAACATGCATTATTGGCTACTACTTACCCCATTAATTGGTGCTTTATTGGGCTGGTGGATTAACAGCTTACTCATTTTCGTTTTATTTCAGCCTTTGCAGCCAAAAAAAATGATTGGGATAACCATACAAGGGCTTTTTTTTAAACTACAGCCCCAGATAGCTAAACAAATAGGGCAATATGTGGCTTCCCTCTTTTCATTTGAGGCCATCAAAGAAAAGGTTAAAAACTCAGAAAATATCGAAAGGCTCATGCCCATGGTAGAGGCTGAAATAGACCATTTCCTGCGTAATAAACTTGGCGAACAAATGCCTATGATTAGCATGCTTATTGGAGAAAAGACCATACAACAGCTAAAAGGCATCTTTGTAGAGGAGATCAAAACATTGTTTCCTAAAATTATTGCTAATTATCTCAATAATTTGGAAACCGATATAAACATAGCAGTATTGGTAACAGCAAAAATTGAATCCATTTCTGCAAATACAATTAACCAATTTGTAAAAACTTCACTTCATCAAAAACTTAGATGGTTTAGGATAATCGGGGCTTTTGCCGGTTTTATAATAGCATTCATTCAAGTAATTATTGTTCTTTTATTGCAAAAACAATTATAAATCCCATTTATTCATCCTTCATGAAGTTAAAGTTTACCCATTCAAAATTGCCAATTTACCGTTCGTACAGTTAACCAACAGTTTATCTGTGTTTCGAATTCAACTTTACCATCAGAAAAATATCCTACAATCACCATGAGAAAGAATTTATTACTCGCAACATTCATACTAGCCTCCTTAATTACTAGCTTTGGACAATCTCCTGGAGCAGGACAAGTAGGCGGCAGAAGCGGCAGAAACGGTCAAAATATAAATATTGGCCACTTTTATGGTAAAATTGTTGATTCAAAAACAAATAAAGGAATCGCTGGTATTGCCATACAGCTTCGGGGCAACAAGTTTGATACGACCTCAAAACAAATGAAAGAAACTGTTTTAAAAACAGTTATCACAACATCCAATGGCGACTTTAGCTTGGAAGGGATCGCCTTATTTGGCAACTTTAAGCTTAAAATATCAGCAATAGGTTATAAAGCCATTGAAAAGCAAATTAGTTTTGGCATTAAGTTTCCACAATCGGGTTCTAATGGTGGTGGAATGCAAGAAGGACAAGGCAATATGCAACAAATGCAGCAAATGCTAAGCCAGGCCGAAAAGGATTTGGGCAATATTAAAATCGAAGCCGATGCAACCGACTTAGGAAATGTAACAGTTTCGGCTAGCTCGAAACCTCAGTTTGAGTTAGGCATTGATAGAAAAGTATTTAACGTTGATAAAAATTTAGTCAGTACTGGGCAAACTGCTACCGAGATCATGAAGAGTATCCCCTCTTTAGATGTGGATATTGACGGAAATGTTACACTTCGTAATGCAACCCCTACGATTTTTGTGGATGGCCGACCTACTACATTAACCTTAGACCAAATACCTTCGGATATCATTGACAAAGTGGAAATCATCACTAACCCATCGGCAAAATTTGATGCCTCTGGAGGCAATGCAGGTATCTTAAATATCGTATTGAAGAAAAATAAAAAGAACGGTTATAATGGTAATGTTAGATTAGGTATGGATAGCCGATATAAGGCAAATGGGGGTGCCGATTTTAACTATCGTCAAAATAAACTAAACTTTTTTGGAAGCGCCAATTTAATGGGACGAAAATCGATCTCAAATTCAATTACGAATACAGATTATTTTGGAACACCTAGTACTGGTGTATATTCAAACAGTGATGCCACAAATAATGGTAGCATTAAATTTTTAAGGGCTGGATTTGATTATTTTGTAGATAACCGCAACACACTTTCACTCACAGGTAATTATGGGAAAGGTAAATTTGAGAACTACCAAGATCAAACCATTGACACTACTCAGTCTAAATTAATTTCGACTACCGACAGGAATACTAATGGATCAACCGATTTCGAGAACTTCGGAACACAATTAGGCTTTAAACATAACTTTGCAAAAAATGGACATGATATTAGTGCCGATGCCAACTACAACTCAAGTACAACAAGCAGTTTAAGCAATATCAACTCCTTGGTTAATAATACAACAACTGGTCTACAGCCGCTCTATCAACAACAAACCATTGGAAGTGGTTACAACCATTTTCTTACCCTTCAAACCGATTATGAAAACCCCATTTCGGATGACTCTAAATTTGAGGCTGGTGCAAGAGCCGCTATAAGAGAATTTAGAACCGATAACTTACAATATTTGGAAGATAATATTACTTCTTATTCTTTTTTGCTCAATCCAAAAGCAAGTAGCCGTTATAAATTTAATGACCAAGTATATGCAGCCTATACCACTTATAGCTTTAAACATAAAAAGTTTAGCTATCAATTAGGATTAAGAGCTGAAAGCTCCAACTATACTGGGCAGATTTATAAATTAAATGGCCAAGATTCACTAGCGCCATTTAAAGTAAGCTATCCGTTAAGTTTATTTCCAAGTGCCTTTATTACCTATAAAATAGATGCAAAACAGGACTTCCAATTAAACTATTCGCGTCGTATAAATCGTCCTAACTTCTTTCAATTATTACCTTCCTACGACTTTAGTGACCCTCAGAATCCATCGGTTGGTAATCCCAATCTAAGACCTGAATTTACTAACTCATTCGAAGTGTCGTATGCTAACAATTATACAAGGAACGCCAATTTCTTGGCTACAGCTTATTTCAAGTATACTACCGACTTAATTACGCGTTATGTTTACAAAGATGTAAACAGAAATGTAACCACCGCTTCTACCACAGATAGTCTATATTATACTAGCTACATTAATGCAAATAGTAGTTATACTTATGGGCTAGAATTGACCGATAAAATGAACGTTGTAAGATGGTGGGAACTAATGCTAAATCTTAACCTTTCTTATTCGCAGATTAATGCAACGATCCCTAATCAAACCGTTGATGCATCATCTCCTAGCTGGTTTGCCAAAATGAATAATACATTTAAAATTGCAAAAGGCTTAAGCCTTCAATTATCTAGCAGCTGGCATTCCAAAACACTTATCCCACAAAACGGTGGTGGATCAGGTGGTGGTGGCGGCCGAATGATGTTTGGAGCTGGCCAACAAGCTTCAGCACAGGGATATACCTTACCAAGATATTTTGACGTTGATGCGGCATTACGTAAAGACTGGACTTGGAAAAATGGCAAAAGTGGTTCTTTGACTTTAAGTGTCAATGACATTTTCCGTACAAAAACAAAAACGCATACCGAATCAATCTATTTTATTCAGGATGCTGAAAGAATGAGAGACCCGCAAGTATTCCGCCTTAATTTTAGTTATCGTTTTGGAAAACTAGACGCAAGTATCTTAAAACGCAAAAATACAAAAACCGACCAATCTGCAGGAATGGATATGATGGGAGGAGGCAACTAATTAATCTTTCATTTATTACTATAAAGAGCTTCCATAGGAGGCTCTTTTTTTTGGAGAAAATACCCTCTACCAACTCTTTTATCTATCGATAAGTATCCAAATGGCCATTTGCCTTCATGCACAGATTTTTCTTAGTCTTTGCCCAATTTTAGGCGAACTAGTAAAAGTTGCGTTCGAGACCGATTCGAGGCTTGGTCGAGGCCGATTCGAATCAAATGTATGCATTCATGCACTTAAGCCGAAAGAATCTCGAACAGGTCTCGAAGAAGTCTCTAATACCCTAATTTAGATTAGCTCATTCAAAAATAACGTTATACCTGCTTAAATTCAGCGCCCTAGATCTAATACTAAGCGATCTAGCCCTTAGAAATAGAGCTGATGCCCCTTGAGTTCATTTAACCAATTGATTAAAAATAGATTTCGAATAGGATTAGCTATATTAAAATGCAGCTAGTACATTTGGGATACTTTTCTCCTTTTTCTATTTCTCAAACTAGATGATTCGAATATGAAAAAAATTTTCACCATCAGCTTACTCATCATCAGCTTCTATACACAAAGTATAGGTCAAGCATTACAAAGCCCAGCGGAATTCTTGGGTTACAAAATAGGATCTAAATTTACACGAGAAAATAGTGTTACCGCCTATTTCAAGTCTGTGGCCACTGCTAAAAAAGATATGGTAAAAATAGAAAGTTATGGAGAAACGAACGAAGGCCGAGAATTAATATTAGCCTTTATTGCATTGCCAGAAACCCTCTCCCGACTAGAAGATATTAGAAAGAATAATCTACGCTTAACTGGCTTGTTAAAAGAGGGGCATGCCATTACACAAAATGCGCCAGCCATTGTTTGGCTTAGTTATAATATTCATGGCAATGAGGCCTCCTCTAGCGAGGCTGCCATGCTGGTATTATACGAGCTCGCCAATCCCAATAACCTACAAACAAAAGAATGGTTAAAAAATACAGTCATCATCATTGATCCTTGCATGAACCCCGACGGAAGAGACCGTTATGTAAATTGGTATTATACAATGATGGGGAAAAATTACGATGCCGACGCTCAATCAAGAGAACATGTTGAACCATGGCCGGGCGGAAGAACCAACCATTATAACTTTGATTTGAATCGCGATTGGGCCTGGCAAACGCAAATAGAAACGCAACAGCGCATGAAAAAATACAATAGTTGGATGCCACAAGTGCATGTAGATTTTCATGAGCAAGGTGTGAGTGAACCTTACTATTTTGCACCCGCAGCCGAACCCTTTCATGAAGCGATTACGCCCTGGCAAAGAAATTTTCAAACCACTATCGGGAAAAATAATGCAACCTATTTCGATGAAAAAGGATGGCTCTATTTTACCAAAGAAAGATTCGATTTGTTTTATCCTTCGTATGGCGACACCTACCCAATCTTTAATGGAGCCATTGGTATGACCTATGAACAGGGGGGCGGTCCTGCGGGCGGTCTCGTATCCATTAATGACAGTGGCGACTCCTTAACCTTATTAGATAGGATAACACACCATTTCACAACTAGTTTATCTACTATTGAAACGGCGAGTAAAAATGCACAAAACCTAATTGACGAATTCAAAAAATATTTCGACGATAATAGAGATGCAAAAAATGCAATCTATCAAACCTATATCCTTACAGATAAGGAAGTAAATAAAATTCAAGCCGTAAAAGCACTACTCGACAAGAATGCTATTGAATATAGCAACGTTAGTGGTAAAATAAAGGGATATCGCTATTTCTCGGGCAAAGAAGAAGAGGCAGAAATAGATTCAAATAGTTTTGCCATATCCATGCATCAACCTAAAAGCAGTTTGGTAAGGGTATTGTTTGAACCTAAAAGCAAACTTTCGGATAGTAGTACCTACGACATTACGGCTTGGAGTATTCCTTATGCTTATGGTGTAGAGGCATACGCATTAACCGAAAAGAAAAATTTAGTGGCTCCAAATCCAAAAACTAGCCACCCTCAACAAATACGAGTAAACTCATCGTATGGCTATCTCATCCCTTACACTTCGTTCAATAGCACGAAAGCTTTGGCTTTTTTATTAAAGAATCATGTTAAGGTACGCTATGCTGCTAGTCCGTTTAGCTACAATCATAAAACCTATGACCGTGGCACGCTAATAGTATTAAAAACAAGCAATGTTAATAATAACTGGAATCTATGGGTAACGAAAGCTGCCGACTTATTTAACCTTCAATTGGAGGCTGTAAATTCAGGATTTGTTGAAAAAGGTGCTGACTTTGGCAGTTCAGAAGTACACATGATAACTGCACCCAAAGTTGCTTTATTAACAGGTGAAGAGGTATCAGCTAGCAATGCAGGTGAAATATGGAACTTGTTCGATAACGAGCTGGATTATCCCATCACGCTTATCAACGCTTCTGAGCTATCTAGCATAAGCTTAAAAAATTATAATATTTTAATCATGCCTAATGGCAATTATCGATTCAGCGATAAAAGCATCAACGAAAAGCTAAAAGACTTTGTAAGAAATGGAGGCAAACTAATTGCGCTAGAAGCTTCGGTAGCCGCCATGGCTAATTATGATTGGGGCATCAAATTAAAAGAAGAAAAAAAAGAAGAGAAGAAAGAAGATTATTGGGCCTTGAAAAAATATGCCGATCGTGAAAAAGAGGGTTTAACCAATTCTATCCCTGGCTCAATTTACAAAGTGGAATTAGATAATACCCACCCTTTAGCCTATGGCTACCCCAATTATTATTTTACACTAAAACAAGATACCAACCTGTATGAATTTATGAACGATGGTTGGAATGTAGGGGCACTCAAAAAAGAGAACTATACCGCAGGCTTTACGGGCTATAAAGTAAAAAATAAATTAAAAGATGGTTTACTATTTGGGGTTGAAGAAATGGGCAATGGTTCGATTGTTTTTTTGGCCGACAACCCATTGTTTCGACTGTTTTGGGAGAATGGAAAAATGCTATTTGGCAACGCTATCTTTTTAGTTGGACAATAAAATTTAAAAAATCACACCTAATTCATTTTTCAAATTTACTTTTGTTAAATATTTTTCTTAGAAATTTTCACAGGCAATCTTAAGCTGCACTAAATAAAGTAGCTGCTTAAATTTACCGCTAACGACTATTAACTAAACATTTTATGCAATACAGGCAACTAGGCAAAACAGGAATACAAGTATCGGAAATAAGCATTGGAACTTGGCAGGTAGGCGGAAAATGGGGCGCACCCTTTAGCTATAGCAATGCAGAAGCAATATTGAACAAAGCGATCGACAGCGGCATTAATTTTATTGATACGGCCGATGTATATTCAAATGGAGAAAGCGAAAAAGCAATCGGAAATTTTGTTCGCAATAGAAGCGAGAAAATATACATTGCCACAAAGTGTGGCAGACAACTAAATCCGCATATTCATGAAGCTTATCAGCCAGCCATTCTTAGAAAATTTGTGGAGGACAGCCTCAAGAATATGCAGCTAGAAACACTAGATCTTATACAGCTACATTGTCCGCCAACTACTGTATACTATCGTCCAGAAATATTTGAGCTTTTTGATCGATTAAAACAAGAAGGAAAAATTCAGCATTTAGGCATTAGTGTAGAACGTGTTGAAGAAGCTTTGAAAGGTATTGAATATAACAATGTGACGACGGTTCAAATTATTTTCAATATGTTTAGACAAAGACCTGCTGAACTGTTTTTTGAGCAGGCTAAAAAGAAAAATGTTGGCATTATTGTTCGCGTTCCGCTAGCGAGTGGATTATTAACCGGGACTTTTAGCAACCAAACAAATTTCGCAGAGGGAGATCATCGACATTTTAATCGGAATGGCGAAGCCTTTGATAAAGGAGAAACTTTTGCTGGCATAGATTATGAGACAGGCCTTGCTGCGGTTGAAGCATTGAAAAAAATATTTCCAGGCGAACAAAACTTAGCGCCCATTGCATTAAGATGGATTCTTCAGTTTGATGCAGTGAGCTGTATTATTCCAGGTGCATCGAGACCTGAGCAGGTAGATTCTAATTTAAAGGCATTAAAGATTCCTACTCTTAGTGCTGAACAAAAAGCCGCGGTGAAGGAAGTTTATGATACTTACATTAAAAATGCAGTACATCATTTATGGTAGTATGGAAATTGTTACTTAAACTACTTTAATAACCCTTTAATTTCATTGAGCTTCATGAGTGCTTCAACAGGTGTGAGGCGGTCAATATCCATTTGTTCCAACATGTTACGCATACGACTAAAAGTTTCGCTATGTGCATCAAAAATAGATAGTTGTACCTGAGGACCGGCAAGATCTTGTACCACTTGGTGCAATTTTTTACCGTCGGCTTTCCCTTTAGGCTCTTTACTTTCTACGCCCGACTCTCTACTTTCTTCTAGTTGCTGCAGAATCTCACTAGCTCTGTGGATTAAGGAAGGGGGCATTCCTGCCATCTTTGCTACGTGTATACCAAAGCTATGAATACTTCCGCCGGGGGCAAGCTTACGTAGGAAAATGATCTTATTGCCTATTTCTTTATTGGTTACGTGAAAATTCTTCACCCGGCTTAATTTGGCTTCTAGCTCATTCAATTCATGGTAATGCGTAGCAAATAATGTTTTAGGAGCTGCAGGCGAGTGGTGTAAATGTTCCACAATACTCCAAGCAATAGAAATACCATCATAAGTGGAAGTACCTCTACCAATTTCATCTAATAAAATGAGACTACGTTCCGAAATATTATTAATAATGCTTGCCGTTTCATTCATCTCCACCATAAAAGTAGATTCACCCCCACTCAAGTTATCACTAGCACCCACACGCGTAAAAATCTTATCGGTTAAAGGCAATTTTGCATAGGAAGCAGGCACAAAACTTCCCATATGCCCCATTAAAGTAATCAATGCCGTTTGACGAAGAATGGCACTCTTACCACTCATATTAGGCCCTGTAAGAATAATAATCTGCTGGCTTGATGGATCTAGATATACATCATTTGAAATATAAGTTTCCCCAATAGGTAAATTTCTTTCAATAACCGGATGACGGCTTTCTTTCAGCTCCAATGCTAGTCCGTTATGTAACAAAGGTTTTTTATAATTAAACTTTACTGCATTCTCGGCAAAACAGATTAGACAATCTAGGATGCCCATAATATTTCCATTGAGCTGAATGGGTGCAATATAGTCTTGTAAGGCTAAAAGTAGTTTATCGTATAAATCGAGTTCAATGGCTAAAATTTTATCTTCCGCACCTGTAATCTTTTCTTCGTAATCTTTTAATTCAGGGGTAATATATCGTTCAGCAGTAGTTAATGTTTGTTTACGAATCCAGTCGGCAGGCACTTTAGCTTTATGTACATTGGTTACTTCTAAGTAATATCCGAACACATTATTAAAACTAATTTTCAGGGAGGAGATTCCAGTACGCTCTGCCTCGCGTTGTTGAATACTCACTAAATATTCTTTACCCCCACTGGCTATTTTACGCAAGGCATCTAGCTCCTCATCAATGCCCTCTTTAATGATGCCCCCCTTAGTTGCAGCAATAGGAGGCGTTTCATTCATCTGTTCAATGATCTTTTGCAAAATAAAATGACAACTGTTTAATCCATCGCCCAACCTTCTTAAATAATCGTTTTCGGATAATTCAGTTAGTTCTTTAATATGTGCTACCTGTTGTAATCCTTTAGCCAATTGTAAAACCTCGCGAGGATTTATTTTTTTAATGGGAATCTTACTCACCAATCGTTCAATATCGCCACAATGTTTAATAGCAGAAGCTAATTTATGTCGGAGTTCTACATCCTTTATAAAACATTCAACTAGATCTAAACGCTCGGTTATTTTTTTAATATCTTTTAGTGGTAATATTAACCAACGTTTTAATAAGCGAGCACCCATAGCGCTCACAGTATTATCCAATACCTTTAATAAGCTATTCCCATTATCGAAGCCAGCACCTAATATCTCCAAATTACGAATGGTAAATCTATCCATCCATAAAAAATCATCCCGCTCAATTCTTTGAACGGTAGTAATATGTTGCAAGTTTGGATGCTCTGTATCTTTCAAATAATGTAGTACCGCGCCAGCCGCAACAATACCCTGGTGCATGTTCTCTACCCCATAGCCTTTCAGCGAATGTGTTTGAAAATGTTTGAGTAAACTTTCAGTGGCAAATGCTTCATCAAATATCCAGCTTTCGAGTGTGTAGGTATAAAACTTATTTCCAAAGGTTTCTTTAAACTGTTTTTGGAAACTACGCTGAAAAATTACTTCGGCAGGCTTTAAACTTTGCAAAAGCTTATCGATATATTCTGTATCGCCTTGTGCAACAAAAAACTCACCCGTAGAAATGTCGAGAAAAGCAATTCCTAAATCTTTCTCATCGAAATGAACAGCCGCTAAAAAATTATTACTACTATGTTCTAATAATTTGTCGTTGGTAGCAATACCAGGTGTTACCAATTCAGTTACCCCCCGTTTTACAATTCCTTTGGCTTGCTTAGGATCTTCAAGCTGGTCGCATATAGCCACCCGATAGCCCGCCTTCACTAATTTATGTAGATAAGTATCTAAAGCATGATGGGGGAAACCAGCGAGCTCCAAGGAGTTAGCAGCACCACTATTTCGCTTGGTTAGCGTAATACCCAATACCGCCGAAGCAATAATAGCATCTTCACCAAAGGTTTCATAAAAATCGCCCACACGGAACAATAAGATGGCATCGGGATATTTTTGTTTAATGGCCCTGTGTTGCTGCATTAAAGGAGTATCATTGGTAGCTTTTGACATGGGCAACAAATATAAACTGCGTTATTAAAATGCGTTACAATATTTTCATTTTGTTACCAACTTGTGAATTATGAAAATGCATAGGCAAGTTAATGCCTATAACTAGCGCTGCCTTAGATACAAATACACCTAGCGGATACCTGTTTTGTAAAATAGCGTAAGCCTTTAAACGGCCTAAATGCTGAAAAATCGTTCTGATACAGCTACTTATACTAATTTATAGGGTACTTTAAATTATGTAACCAAATAAAACTATAGTCTGTATTTTTGCGCCATGCGAAAATTAAGCATGGATGAACTAGGTAGAAAGTCGGTGCAGGAATTTAAAAAAGCAGATAAAAATGCCATTATCGTTGTGCTCGACAATATACGTAGTATGCATAATGTGGGGAGTGTCTTTAGGACCTCCGATGCCTTTTTAATCGAAGGAATTTGCTTATGTGGCTATACCCCACAACCTCCACATAGAGATATCCATAAAACCGCATTAGGCGCAACTGAAACGGTTGATTGGATGCATTTCGACACAACAAAACAAGCAATAGAACAATTAAAAGAAAGAGGCTATAAAATATTTGCAGTAGAACAAACCGAAGGCAGTATCTCTTTAGAGAAATTTCAGGAACGAAATATGCCAATAGCCGTTATTTTTGGCAATGAAGTAGAAGGTGTAGATGATAGCTTATTACCCTTATGCGATGGCTGTATTGAAATTCCACAATTAGGCATGAAACACTCACTTAATATTTCGGTTGCTGCAGGTATTGTATTATGGAAATTGGCTGAACCAAGATTTGGAACGATATAATGAAGTATAAAATGACTACAATAAAACACTATTTGTCGCTTATCAAGTTTGCACATACCATCTTCGCGATGCCCTTTGCATTGATTGGTTTCTTTTTGGCTGTACATCAAAATCTTGTATCAACAGCCATGAATAACACAATCAGTTTTTATGTTATCAAGTTCTTGCTTGTATTGACTTGCATGATTACAGCACGTAGTGCTGCCATGGCTTTCAACAGATATTTAGACAGGAACTTTGATGCCAAAAATCCACGTACCGCCATTCGCGAGATTCCCAAAGGCATTATATCGGCCAATAATGCATTGCGTTTTGTAGTCTTAAATTGTTTAGTCTTTACCTTATCAACCTACTTCATAAATAGTATCTGTTTTTATTTGTCGCCAATTGCTTTGTTTGTGATTTTATTTTATAGCTACACCAAACGTTTTACATTTTTATGTCACCTCGTTTTGGGAGTTGGCCTTTCATTAGCACCTATTGGCGCTTATCTCGCTGTTACTGGTCAGTTTGCCTTACTTCCGATTCTGTTTTCCTTTGCTGTCGTTTTTTGGGTAAGTGGATTTGACATCATTTATGCTTTACAAGACATTGATTTCGATCAATCACAAAACCTCTATTCTATACCCTCCACCTTGGGAAAATCAAAAGCATTAAGAGTCTCTGAGCTATTGCATTTATGCAGCGCCAGCTGTGTTGTTGCTGCAGGAGTCTATGGGAATTTTCATTGGGCCTATTGGATGGGCATCATCGTATTTATGGGCATGCTTATTTATCAGCATTCCATTGTAAAGCCTACCGACCTAAGCAAGGTAAACATTGCATTCATGACTGCTAATGGTATTGCTAGCGTTGTATTTTCGGTATTCGTAATTGCAGACTTGCTTTTGCAGCACTAATATTAAGGATTGTAGAGAAGACATATAGATAGTTATTTTTGCAAATAAGCCCAGTAAAAACAATTCTTTTTATTTAGCTTTAATAGACAGTTGCAGTTATTTTAATATGGCGGAGATAAGCTGTATTAAAATATTTAAAAAAATGGAAAACATGCAATCTATTTAGGCCCATGATATCGCGCTTGAAGATTGCAGAGATTTATCAATAATAGACCTTAAACTATGCCGAGAATAATTTGTATTGACTATGGAGCAAGAAGAACTGGCTTAGCCGTTACCGATCCACTTAAAATTATTGCAACTGCCTTAACCACTATCGAAACAAAGGAACTGCTTCCCTTTCTAAAAAAATACTTTCAACAAGAGCCAGTTGAATTGATATTAATTGGAGAGCCCATTAACTTAGATGATTCCGATACACATGCTTCTCCACTAGTGAGAGCGGCGATTAAGCAGTTAACCAAAGAATTTCCTTCAATTCCCATTAAGGGTGTTGATGAAAGATTTACCTCTAAAATGGCCTCCCGCGCCATGATTGACATGGGCATGAAAAAGAAAGATAGGCGCATAAAAGGTAATATTGACCAAATTGCAGCCACGATTATGCTGCAAGAGTACTTACAGATTATTAGCTGATTATGATTTGTTGGTTGCTAGAATTGAAAGTATTTTTGCAAATTCAATAAAACATAACTCATATCAATGATTTTTCCAATCGTAGCATACGGTGCCCCCATATTAAGAAAAAAAGCACAAGACATAGCAGCTAGTCATCCCGACCTCACTAACTTGATAGATAGTATGTGGGAAACAATGTATGCCAGTAATGGCGTAGGCTTAGCTGCCCCCCAAATTAATAAAGACATCCGTTTATTTGTAATGGATAGTACTCAAATATTTGAGAATATGGAGGAAGATGAGCTAGGCAAATACCCTGATGAGCCTGGCATCAAGAAAGTGTTCATCAATGCAAAGATTAATGAGCTTAGAGGCGAAGAGTGGGCATATAATGAAGGGTGCTTGAGTATCCCTAAAATTCGTGAAGATGTTTACAGACCAGAAGAGCTTTCGATTGAATATTTTGATGAAAATTTCGTAAAGCATATTGAGATATTTAATGGTTTAACAGCACGAATCATTCAGCACGAATACGACCATATAGAAGGGAAACTCTTTATAGACTACTTAAAACCTCTCCGTAAAAAATTATTACAAGGCAAACTTTCCGATATCTCGAAAGGAAAAATAAAAATGGATTATAAAATGATCTTTGTAAAGTGAGACGCCTAACGCTATTTTCTGTACTCCTCATTCTTATAGTGCCCTCTTTTTCGCAGGATACCACGATTGTATCGGACAATAAAAAGATTACATTGCCGGAAGTATGGGTTAGAAATAACTTCGATTATAGAAAAGTATTACAACAAATAAAAGACGATACCACTTTTTATAAGGCGTTTCGCAATCTTCGTGTACTTAGCTTTTCTTCTTTCAATGATATTAAGATGCTTGACAAAAATGGTGTTGTAAAAGCATCGCTCTATAGTAAAACTATACAAACTAGAACCGAGGGTTGCAGAACCATGCAGGTATTAGAGGAAGCAGTAACCGGCGATTTCTACAATAAGCAGCAGAAATATAACTATCTAACACCAGAGTTATATGCAGGTTTATTCTTTACAAAAGGAAAAGTTTGCGGGGAGACGAATATTGTGCAAGGACATAACTTTTCTTTAAGCGATAAGAAAGGAATAGATAAGCACAAAGAACAATTAAAAATGTTATTCTTTAATCCTGGAAAGAAAATAGCAGGTATCCCTTTTATTGGCGACAAACTTGATCTTTACGACGATCATGCTAGAAAAATATATGATTACAAATTAGACATAGTGGAATACCAAGGTATCTTATGTTATAAATTTTCGATCACACCAAAAGAAAATTTAGGACTCTTTAGAAAAGAAGAAGTGGTGATGGATGAGATGGTTACTTGGTTTGATATAAAATCTTTAGAAGTACTAGCCCGAAATTATTCATTAAGCTATAAAGCTGGAGTTTATGATTTTGACGTTAGCATGGAAGTAGAAATGATGCATTTTAATGGATTATTAGTACCCAAAATATTGCGTTATAAAGGAAATTGGTCGGCCCTATTCAAAAAAAGAGAAAGAGGTCTCTTCACGGCAACATTATTTGACTTTAAAAAAGAAAAGAAGTAATTATTTAATCCTTTTCTTTTTTAGCTATTGTAGCATACGAAGATCATAAATTATCTAACAATGCATTGATATCATTTATTTCCTTCTTTACAGGAGTCAAAGTAAAACGATCTGCATTGAGTACCGTAACAGTTCTGCTTGCCATATAAAAAGTATTTTCGATCATAGAGATGGAAAGCAAGTTAATAGTACTATTAACCGGAATATTCAGAGCATAGAAGGAGCGCGTTGAAAAATCGGCTGCTAATCTTACAATAGAATTTTGACTATTAAAGACTGCAAAAACCATGGTATTTTTATTAGTGTAATTTAAAGGCACGGTTACATTGAGCCTGGTTCTATTAGTAGTTAAAGTGTCAATAAATCGTTCGCTATTCATCCAATGAATACTATTTGAGTTAATATCATAGCCTTTCTTCGATAATCCACCTAGAGATGAAAGTCCAGTAGAATCCCAGATAGACACAGTACCCAAGGAAGATGATAACCAGGTAAACAAAGAATCAGGATTTTGTAATGGAATACCTATAAAGAATTTCATATCTGATTTTGGATTAACATCATTCCACCTTAATTTATAAGAAGCATTGGGTAGTAAGGATACTTCCTGACCATTTCGAGAAAGTCGTAGAAAAAAAGACCCACTACTTTCTAATAAATTATTATTGCTTGTGGTAGGAATAAGATATTTTACAAAGTCACCTTTCTTTCTTAATACTAATAAATCTACCCTAATTGTACCCGTTGTGATGGCAACATTTTCATTGGGATTAGTACAAGCATATGCAGGAAAAGAAATACTAAGACTATCACTAAATTGTATTGTTTTTCCAGTAGCAACATTAAAGCTGTCGGAAAAGAATATAGTATTATTGATTGCCTTTGATACAGAATCGGTAAACCCAACGCTTACAGGCTTAGTATTCCATGCTGTATCATTCATTGCGTTGTTAGGATACGTAATAAAAGTATTAGTAGATGTTTCTTTCGCACAAGCAAAAAAAAGAATCACTATAGTAAATAAGAAGATTATCTTTTTCATTTCAGCTGTTGTATTTTATTAGATGCTGTTATATTTAAAAATGCTGCCTCCTATTAAGTTTCATGCGAACGCCCAATGTTAAACCTGCAGTCTTAAAACGCTGACTATAGCCGATGCTGCTTGATACATCAGATAGGCTATAACGAAAATAAGGTTCTGCAAAAACATCGAATCGATCTGTTAGGTTTCGTATAAGACTTATACCCCCATATAAACTAAGACCCACCTTTGTATTGTAAAATCCACTACTATTTTTAGAGCTGTAGGATACAACATTTAAAGAGGTATCCAATGTTTCTCCAACATATGAGGAGGCAATATTAACTATAACACCCCCATTAAGTCCTATTTTCCATTTATCTTTTTCGGCTCCAAATTCATAGCCTACACTTATGGGTATCTCTATGTTTCGGTAGTGATTGATATTAGTCCTGATGGCATAACCTATCAATGTAACGCTACTCGTGTCGCTAAATGTGGTATCTCCTTGCGGACGAACAACTGTTCTACTCAAAATAACTGTTGTTGTTTGTCTTTGATTTTCGGAACGAAGACTAAAGCGTTCATTAATTTGGGCGTACTGCAAACCAGCCTTTAATATAAAATGTTCCCCTATTGTTTTAGAGAATCTTGCTCCAATGGTAAAACCGGCTCTCCTTTTTTCTGAGCTATCTTTCTTCTGCAAGTATTGGGCACTTAGCCCATTACCAGATAAAGACTTACTCGTATAATCGGGTGAACCATACCACTCAAGATACCAATCATTTCGTTGATAGCCATTGGCACTTGGACAATCGCTTCCTAGCCCTAGAATACTTCTTAAACTTAAAGGCTGATTATAGATAGTATTTCGATTATACAATTGCGATTTAGAAGCATTCATTAACTCCCCAAAAGCATTTCTCTTATCAAAGCCTGATTGATCCTGATTAGTTTGGTTTATAATTTCATGATCACTATGGCCTTTCTCTGCTATAAGTAAGGGAGAAGCCACTTTATTGTACATCGCAGGTCTCGCATTATAAAGGTTAGTAGCAATACTAGCAGCTATTTCTCTTCGATTATTTGATGCTGCTGCCATTCCTTGATTTGCATTGTCAACATGAACCATATCCTCGGCCTTACTATTATTAGAAATCAAGTCCGCTTTTTGATTAATAGCGTTGGAAGGGTTTAAGATTAATTTAGTAGCATTGGTTTGCTTATTAGGAAGGGTTTGAATTAATGCAATATTAGTGGATGTATTATTAGTTATAGTTTGATTATTGGGGGTATTTACAAGTAAAAGAACACCCGTTAAGATTACCACAAATGCCATGGAGGAGAGTAAGCCTCTATAATCAGTCCACCATAAGCCCTTCGGCTTACGTCGCTTATCGGCTATAATCTTATCCCATAGGTCTTCAGGCACTGTTGAGTGATAATTCCCTAACTTTTCTTTTACAAAATTGTCGAATAATTTATCTGGCATCACACGGCTATTTTTTGTAGTTGGAAAATTTGTTGTTGCAGCATTTTACGAGCCTTCACTAATTGGCTTCGGCTTGTGCTGGCTTGTATATTCAATAACTGTCCTATTTCATCGTGGCTATACCCTTCAATCACGTTTAAGCTAAATACAATCCGGTAACCTTCTGGCAATTGGTTAATTAATTTAAGTAATTCTTCTTCTCCAAGATGATTATATGCATAAGCATCTAGTGCTGGGGTATTGGATCGATCTTCTTTGATTTCGGCAAACTGTATTTTTTTCTTTTGTAATTGTTTTAATGCCACATTTACAATTACACGACGCATCCATCCCTCGAATGAGCCCTCAAACTTGAATTGATGAATATTATTAAATATTCGCACAAATCCTTCCTGCATTATATCTTCTGCTTCCATTGAGTCGTTGGCATAGCGTATGCACACTGTCATGAATTTACCTGCATATTGCTCAAAAAGCAAACGCTGGCAAAGAGGATCTTGCTTAATACAGCCCTTGATCATTTCAAACTCTGTCAATGTAGCGCCTATTTTGGGGGTTTTCAATCATAAGATACCATTGGCAGACTTATTGCTGCCCAGAAATTAGCAATTTTGTAGCTTAAAGTTACAAAAATTAAATGCAGTTTGTTTTTTAGCCCTCTAGTGGCTATTTAAGTATTGTCTGAAACCAAAAATTGGCTTTGAATATAATCTACTACTTTCACCAGGTCGTTCGTTTCTTTATACACCAGCAATTGTCGATCGGCACTTGTACCCTTTTCGATCATCGTATGGAGGTATTCAATTACATGCCTACTTCCCAGTTCGTCGATAACATCATCCACAAAATCTAATAGTTCATACAATAGAATGCGTGTATTTACCTCTGCTTCTTTACCAAAATCTATCAACGACCCATCAATACCATAACGGCTAGCGCGCCATTTATTTTCATTCAATAAAGAACGCTGATAGATAATAAAGTTCATATTACTATTACGAAGTTTGTAAAGCTTTGCACAAATAGCTTGAAATAAGGCAGTTATTGCAATACTTTCCAGAACTGTTAAGGGCACATCACAAATACGAAACTCTAGGGTATTAAAAAAAGGATGTACACGTAAATCCCACCATATTTTTTTGGCACTATCAATACAGTTCGTTTTAATCAGCAGGTTTACATAGTTATCGTAGGCTTCAATACTATCGAAATGGTCAGGAATGCCTGTTCTAGGGAATTTATCGAATACTTTCGTACGATAAGACTTATAACCGGTAACGCGCCCTTCCCAAAAAGGAGAGTTGGTACTTAAGGCATATACATGGGGTAGGAAATAACGAGCACTATTGGCGATATGGATAGCCATTTTTCGATCTTCCATGCCAACATGTACATGTAGTCCAAAAATCAAATTACTGCGTGCAGCATCCTGTAATTCATTTACAATTTGGTGATAGCGATCATGGTCGGTGATTAATTGACTGTTCCAATTACTAAAGGGATGTGTTCCAGCAGCACCAACTGCAAATCCTTGACTAGCGGCGATTTCATAAATCGTATTGCGCAAATTCGTAACATCTAGTAGAGCCTCATTGATATCTGCACAAATATCGGTTCCCACTTCCACGACTGCTTGGTGCATTTCTGCCTTCACTTTATCTTTCAATAGCCTATTACCTTCATTAACAATTTTTTGTTCATGACTCTTTAATTCGCGGGTTAGCGGATCAATCACCATATATTCTTCTTCAACACCTAGCGTAAATTGTTTGTAATTGATATTAGACATTTTTGAAGTATTGTTTATAAAGAGTTAGAAGGGCTTTTTTGGAGCAGATCGAAAGTTATGACCTTTTACCATGACAACAACCAAATAAAATTAACCCTGTTTGATCAGCATCAAAATTTTCAAAATTTGAAAAGGTCCCTAGGACTAAGATGGCCTTTATTACATAAAAAAGAGGCTACCCAAGGGTAGCCTCTTTCGTATAAGGACAACTGTATCTTGACTAATTAAATAGATACTTAATACCAAATTGCATCTGCCAACGTGAACCAATACCTGTGTTATTAGAGAAACTATTCACAAGCGGAACTTGGTTTGCTGCATCGATATAAGGGAAAGAGAAAGATGGCGTTTTACCATCTGCACCCATACCTTCGAATGTTAAAGGAGAAGTGGTAGTTTGTTGTTTAACAATACCCCAATTTCTATTCAAGAAGTTACCAGCGTTAATTAAATCCATTGTTAAACGCAAAGTATGTTTATCTTTTTCTTTACCATGTTTAGTGTAGAAATAAACATCTTGTGTAACATTTAAATCTAAATGTTTAAAGAATGGGAAAGTAACTGCATTTGCTTGAACTACTTCACCACGGTGGAAAGACAAATAATGGTCTTGATTAATGAAGTTATTTAACTGATTCCAAATTTGAGTAGCTGTTCTTGGATCAGTTGAAGCACCGGTACCTAATCCACCAGAACCTACTTTAACTAAATTAATTTCGCTCGCATTTTTTGGAACATATATTAAGTCATTACCTGAGTTACCATCACCATTTAAATCACCACCATAAGTATAAGAACCCACACCAGAAGGGGCAGCTTCAAAAATAGCTCCTACAGAAGTAGCAAAATGTTTAGAATATTCAATTCTATAAGATGCAGTAGCAATTACACGGTGTGGTTGATAATAATCGGCATAAGCTAAATTGTCGGCATTCGGATCTGCAGCACCTACTGAGCGACCACTCCATAAAGAAGAGGCTGTACTACCACCAGTGGCCACATTCTTAGCTTGGCTATAAGTATAAGCCGCACTTACATATAGATTGCGGAAGTTTTTCTGTACACGAGCCGTTAAAGTATAGGCAAAACCTTTTTTAGAGTTGTCTAATAAGATAGCAGAACTAAGGTTCGGATTTGCCTGTGTTGAGCCATAGTAGTATTTATTACTATTGGCAACAGTTAAATAACGTAATCTATTATCAGCGCCAGCCAATGCGAATCCATTACTTTCATTCAAGTTAACATTAGAAAAATAAACTGCATTGATGTCTTTAGAATAAGAAGCTTCTAATGTTACGATCCAATCATTTGCAAATTTTTTATCGATTGCAAGGTTTGTTTTTAAAACAGTAGGATACTTAAAATTATTACTTGTAACTGCAGCACCATAACTTGTTGCACTTTGTACAGTTGATGGAGGCGCTGTGTTAACACCTGCAGGTGGATTTGTAATTGCATTAGTAGTAAATGGAACATTTGTATAGTTATTACTAGCAATCAACACACCATTATTACCAGGCTGATTAGCTAACCATACAAACGGTGGAGGACCATTAAAAATACCTAACCCACCCCTAACTTGTAAAGTTCTGTCGCCAGTAACATCCCAGTTAAATCCAATTCTTGGTGAAAGCAATGCGGCATTACCAGGTGCTTTGCTAATATTGTAACTAGCGCCGTTTTTAAAGGTTAATGCGTTGAAATAAGGGTTATCTAGATAGATTTGTTTGTAAATGGTCATGTCGTAACGTAAACCATAGGTAAGTGTAAAGTTTTTACTTGCTTTCCATTTATCTTGAACAAATAAACCTAGTTCCGTTGATCCAGCAGAATATAAAGGAAATGGACCACCCGGAATGTTAGACCATTCTTGGAAATAATGGTTTACATTGGCTACACCATTTGCAGCATCATAAAACGCCTGTAAAGAAGGGAATTGATAACCACCTGCGAAGTTAGGAGCAAATGCATCATCGTATTTTCTATAATAATCTTGTGTACCAAAGGTAATTTCATGTGCTCCCTTGTAAAGCGTAGCCACATCTGAAATTTGGTAAACATCACTATTAATTAAATTACCATAAGTATAGGTTTCATATCCAAATGAAGTTAATACCTGTGTACCATAAGTACTTCCTGTTCCGTTTAAGATATCAACCATTGGCAAAGTTGTTCCTGGAACACCTGGTGCACGTGGATCTCTTTCTTTGGTATAACCGATTTGAAATTTGTTAGAAAGTTGATTATTAAACCTTGTATTTAATTCAGCAATCCAGATATCGAAATTATTGTTGATTAAATATTTACTTCCACTAAATGGTAAACCATAGGTATAATTTTGAGAAGCTGGTCCTTTAACAAATCCACTACCTGTTCTAGAAGTAGATTGCGGTTGTTCAGAATAAGATCTTAATTTGTTATACTTTAATGTAAGTGTACTTTTGCTATCAATATTCCAGTCTAATTTGGCAGTTATTTTTTTACTGTTGTTTATAAAAGAATAACCTTGATAATCGCCTGGATTATATCCAAATTTGCTTTGTAAAAATCTGCTTAGTGTTCCAAGTGTAGCAGTATCTACTTGAGAAACTGTACCTGCAGAAGGAGCAGCAGAAGGAGTACTTGCAACAGCAGTATAGGCTGGAGCTGTTTGATTTACTTCTTCGTAGCTACCAAAGAAAAATAATTTATTTTTAATGATTGCACCACCCACTGTAGCACCTCTGGTATAATAATTAAATACTGCTTTTGCTAATTGCGCATTTTCAACATTATAACCTTGCGTACCAGGTCCTTTTAAATAAGTATACACAGAAGCTTTGAATTGGTTGGTACCACTCTTTGTTACTGCATTAACACCCGCGCCGGTAAATCCACCTTGGCGAACATCATAAGGAGAAACATTCACCTGAATTTGATCTATTGCATCTAAGCTAATAGGCTGAGCACCCGCTTGACCACCTAAAGTTGGAGATAAACCAAAACCATTATTAAAGTTTGCACCATCAACAGTGATGTTGTTGAACTGGCTACTACGTCCACCAAAGCTTGATCCATTAGAAGTAGGTTCAAGTTTAGTGTAATCTTGAATAGAGCGATTAATCGTTGGTAATTTTTCAATTTGATCGCGTGTAATCAATTCCTGACTACCTGTATGATTATTATTGAAATTTTTATCTTGTTTTCCTTTAGCAGTAACAACCACTTCTGCTAAGTTTTTGGTTTCAGAAACTAGCTTAAAATCGGCTTTGAATTCTTGGCCTAAAGATAAAAAAATATTTTCTTGGTGTTGAGCTGTATAGCCAACAAAAGAAACAGAGATGGAGTAAGGTCCTCCAACTTTAACGTTCGGTAAATTGTAACGACCATCTTTACGAGTAGAGGTTACATATTTAGTACCGGTAGGTAAGTGTATAGCCGTGATCGTAGCATCGGCTATCCCTTTTTTGCTGTCAGAAATCAAACCCTGAATATCAGAAGTCGTTTCTTGAGCAAATAAACAATTTGCACTTAGTATACTTAATAAAAGTACAAAAGGCATTAAAATTTTCTTTCGCATTCGCATGTTCTTGGGGTTTTATTTATAAAAATAGTTAAGACTGTTCTATTCAGTTATTTATCAGTATTATATTATGATGAATAAATTGATTTATGATATATTTTTTACATATAAAAAAACGATGCTCATCCATATGGAACAGGCATCGTTTTTTTATATTCTTTCCAAATTAACCAATTTTTCATTTGCTCTAATGACAATTAAAACTTATTAAAAAGGCTATCAACCTATAGGTTAAGGAATTTTTCAGTTGCAAATAAAGGAAATAAAAGCTTATGAAATTCAACATAATATTAACAATTTAAGAATTCAGCACTAATCACTGCATTTAATAGCCATAAATGCCCCTATCTTCTTGAATCACCACCTAAAAATCATAAAAAAAGGCATTTCCCTGCGTTTCAATTTTGCTGTTTTAATACTTATGCTTAATCCCTAGCATAAAAATTCGGTTCATTTTCGAAAACATCTTGGCTAATGACTATAAAAATGGGCCATACTGGTCAAATTTCTCTTCCCAACAGCTCATTTTTACGATTAAAGAAATCAATCTCCAAAATACCGTTGATTTCCGGAAATGCATGTGTAATTTTGCGTTAATTAAATGAAAATAATGTTAGATAGTATTATTGACGGAATTGAGGACATACGTAAAGGTAAATTAGTGATTGTGGTTGATGATGAAGACCGCGAAAATGAAGGCGATTTTGTTACGGCTGCCAGAAATGTTACACCCGATATCATTAATTTCATGAGCCGTGAAGGACGTGGATTAATTTGTGCCCCTATTACCGAGGCTAGGGCTAATGAATTACAATTAAATCTGATGGTGGATAATAATACCGCCATTCATGAAACGCCATTCACCGTTAGTATTGATTTATTAGGCGATGGCTGTACCACGGGTATTAGTACCCACGATCGAGCTAAAACAGTACAAGCTTTGATTAATACCAATACCCGCCCTGAGGACCTTGGCCGTCCAGGACATATTTTCCCCTTACGTGCCAGAAACGGGGGTGTACTTAGGCGTACTGGACATACAGAAGCAACCATTGACCTTGCAAGGCTTGCTGGCTTCGAACCTGCTGGTGTTTTAGTTGAAGTAATGAATGAAGATGGAACAATGGCGAGACTTCCCGAATTACTTGAAATAGCCAAAAAATTTGACCTGAAAATTATTTCTATCAAAGACCTGATAGAATACCGCTTACAATCCGACTCGCTGGTTGAAGAAATAACAAGAGTTGACATGCCAACAAAATATGGTCATTTTGTATTAGTCGCTTTTAAGGAAAAAATTTCTGGTGCCGAACATTTGGCCTTAATTAAAGGTGCTTGGAAAATAGATGAGCCTGTATTAACTAGAGTTCATAGCAGTTGCTTTACAGGCGACATTTTGGGCAGTTTTAGATGCGACTGTGGTGATCAATTACATAAAGCTATGCAAATGGTAGAATCAGAAGGTAAGGGCGTAATTATATACATGAATCAGGAAGGTAGGGGTATTGGCTTGATGAATAAACTAAAAGCCTACAAACTGCAAGAAGAGGGAATGGATACGGTAGAAGCTAATTTACACCTTGGATTTGGTATGGATGAACGTGACTATGGTGTTGGTGCACAAATACTCAGACTATTAGGTATTACCAAATTAAAGCTCATGAGTAATAATCCACGTAAACGTGCAGCCCTAAAAGGATATGGATTGGAGATTACCGATATTCTGCCTATTGAGATTGCACCCAATGAATTCAATGAAAAATACTTGCGCACTAAACGCGATAAAATGGGTCATGAAATACTGAAAAAATAAGAACCCATTTAGAAACATAAGCACACTAAACATAATAAAGCCCTGCAAGAAAACCTTTACAGGGCTTTATTATGCTTTAAGCAGCAATCTTTTCTTTTTTCCTTTTTATTTGAGTTATGATAGATTCTAATGCAGTATCAAATGAACTTTCGAACGACTTAGACGAAGCTTTTACAAAAAAGTCATGATGTGGAACATGTACTTTTATTTCTGCAACCTTGTCCTTAATGGTATGTACCACATTGTCTAGTTTCAAAAAAACATCCACTTTCAAAATAGTGTCGTGAAATGTGTTCAACTTCTCCAGTTTACGTGTTACATAATCAATCAATCTTAAATCTGCATCAAAGTGGACAGTTTGAATGTTAACGTTCATAAAAACTAACATTTAAATGATGAAATAATAAAATTTAAAAGAACTACAGGCAGTGTTTTTCATAAGACTATTCAACCCTCGTTCTTGTATAAATTTACGCCCTTCCTATTGGATAAAAGAAACTATTCATCAGTTTTTATGAAATATTTTAGAATAAACCAGGATATAAACAACCCTACTAGGCCTTTGGATGCGCCTTCTTAAATACTTCCTTGAGTTTTTCAATGGTATTGTGGGTATACACTTGTGTGGCAGCAAGGCTACTATGGCCTAACAGTTCTTTCACTGCATTTAAGTCGGCCCCATTATTCATGAGATGCGTAGCAAAACTGTGGCGTAAAATATGTGGACTTTTCTTTTGAATGGTAGTGACCTGCGACAAATAAAGATGTACAAATGCATAAACAGCCCTAGGTTGAAGTGGTTTACCCTTTGCGGTAACAAATATATTGGGTACTGCATTTTCAAAGCTAATATGCTTCTCCTTGATATAGGATTGAATGGCTTCGACCAACTCTCTAGACAAGGGTATAATTCGTTCTTTGTTACCTTTTCCGAGCACCTTCACTTGCTGATAGGAGACATCTAGCTGCGACTCTTTTAGTTGAATTAGTTCGCTTAAACGCATCCCGCTTGCATAAAACAATTGAAGTACTAGCTTCTCGGTATGGCCTTTCCAATCGTCGCTAAAATTTGCATGCTTAAATAAAGTAACCAGTTGCTTTTCCTCTATAAAAGAAGGAAGCCTTTTATTAACTTTGGGCGAAACGACCGTTATCATTGGCGTTTGTGATAACTCCCCTATTTTCATTTGGTATTTGAAAAACGATTTAAGGGTAGATATTTTACGGTTAATACTCTTCGACGATAACTGATCGCCTTTTAATTCGGCTAACCAGCTTCTAACAATAGAGGCAGTAATTTTTTCGATCGGTGGTGCATCGAACTGACTAGCGAGATAGGCAAAAAACTGTTCTAGATCGTTTTGATACGAAATAAGGGTGTGATGAGCGTATCTCTTCTCAAACTTTAAATAATTTAAGAAAGTAACTATCTGAGGGTATGGATATGTAGAATGGATGGACATAAAAAAGTAGCCTAAAGTTATTCACTAAAGGCTACCAAAATATGATTGGGTATAAAAAGTAGGAACTAGTCTAATTGTCCAGTTGACAATTGTTGCTTGTATACAGCTTTTAACACCTCCCCACGACGTCTAATAGAAGGTTTAATGAAGCATTGACGCTCCCTTAACTGTAACAAAGTTTTACTCTTCTCAAATTTCTTTTTATACTTTTTGAGTGCTTTGTCAATGTTTTCGCAATCTTTTGAATCGATAATAAGCATAACTTGAATTTCTCCTTTAAAGTGATTATTGGGGTGCAAAAATAGCATAATCTATCAAAATACCAAATGATTAATTTAAAATTTCAAAAACAGCTCTAAATTTGTACCCATGTTTACAGGAATTATTGAATGTACCGGCCATATAGAGCAGATTGAAACGGCTGGCTCTAACAAGACTTTTTGGATCAATTCGTCTATCAGTAATGAGTTAAGAGTTGATCAGAGCCTTTCACACAACGGTGTTTGCCTAACTGTGGAAGCGATTACTAATACCTTACACAAGGTTACCGCCATTGATGAAACCCTTAAAAAAACAAATCTAGCACTGCTTTCAATTGGCGCAGAAATTAATTTAGAGAGATGCATGGTAATGAATGGCAGACTAGACGGTCACTTAGTACAAGGGCACGTGGACTGCACAGCAACATGTATGGCAAAAAAACAATTAGAGGGCAGTTGGGAGTTTACTTTCCAATTTCCTACTGCATTTGCACATTTGGTAATTGAGAAAGGCTCTATCTGCGTTAATGGCACTAGCCTCACCTGCTTCAACGTTACCAACAACAGCTTTACGGTAGCCATTATACCCTATACGTACAACCATACCAACATTAAACAAACCGAAATAGGAACCCTTGTCAATATTGAATTCGACATTATTGGGAAGTATATTTTTCGTAAAAGCGAACTGTCTAACTAATCTATTCGTTCAAAATAAGGGCGCATCATTAACAAAAAGAATAAATGGAATAAGACAATAGATCTACTTGCCAATTATTTATTAGATGCTAAACAGTCCTTCCTTTTAAAGCACCACTCACTGCTACATCCATAGCCCTTTCTGCAAAAGGACGTGTAATATCGTTGAGCGCTTCTATTTTTGAATGTATCAAATTTTTATCATTCATGGATAAAGCCAATTGTAGATTTTGCATGGCTTGTGCTGTAGCAATCATCTCATCTGGTAAAACAATGGCTGCATTTTTTGTAAGGAATTTTTCGGTAGTGTCTAATATTTGCTCTCCTTCTGTTCGAGCTTCTACTATAGCACGAGTAGCAATATCTTCTTTGGCATGTGTAATGCTATCTAACAACATCTTTTCTACATCTTCGTCCAACAACCCATATTGTGGTTTTACCTCAATACTTTGTGCTACTCCACTTCTGAGCTCTGTTGCTTTTACCACCAAAATACCGTCGGCATTAATCAAAAAACTAACTTCTACTTTAGGAAAACCAGCAGGCATTCCGGGAATACCCGTTAAATTAAACTCAGCAAGTTTTCGATTATCTTTTACCATGTCTCTCTCGCCCTGAAATACAGAAATACGCATACTTCCTTGACCATCTTTTTGAGTAGTATACTGACGTCCAACCTTTGTAGGAATTTTTGAATTACGCGGAATTAAAACATCCATTAAACCACCCATTGTTTCAATACCCAGACTTAAGGGGGTAATATCTAATAATAAAAAATCTTTATTATTTCCTGCAAGAATATCGGCCTGAATGGCAGCACCCAAGGCAACTACTTCATCTGGATTTACTTCATCATGTACAGGTTGGTTAAAATAATTACTAATGGCCTTTTTAACTGCAGGTATTCTTGTACTTCCTCCCACCATGACTACCGTTTGTATAGCGTCGATGGCAAGATTGGAGTCTTTCACTGCATTTTGGCAACATAGTAATGTTTTGGCAATAAGTGGCGCTATGAGAGCTTCGAATGTTGCTTTAGTAATCAACAAGCGGTCGCCATTAAAATCAGCATCATATGTATCGTGATTACTTAACCATATTTTAGCCTCTTCGGCTCTTAATCGTAGCCCCTGCGATAGCACTTTATTTGAATGTAATTCAGTTTCTGTGATACCAAATTCATTCATCCAATGTTCAAGAATAACTCGATCAAAATCGTCACCGCCTAGATACGTATCTCCATTTGTGCTTAACACCTCAAATATGCCACTTGTAATTTTCAGAATAGAAATATCAAAAGTACCGCCTCCTAAATCATATACTGCAATTGTTTTTTCCTCATCTGCCGCCAATCCTAATCCATAAGCTAGGCTTGCAGCTGTTGGCTCGTTCACAATTCTTAAAACATCCAATCCCGCTAATTTACCAGCATCTCTAGTTGCCTGGCGTTGTGCATCGTTAAAATAAGCCGGAACAGTAATAACAGCCTTTGTTACGGGTGTCTTTAAAATATGTTCGGCCCTAGCCTTTAGCTCCTTTAATATATAAGAAGACAGTTCAATTGGCGAATAAAACTTATCGCCCACCTGCACTTTTACTAGGCTTTCGGCATTGTCATCGATAATTTTATAGGTAAAAAAATTAGCACTCTCCTTAATGTCATTATAACTTTTGCCCATCAACCGTTTTGCAGAAAATATAGTATTGGCAGGATCGGTCTCTAAATATTTTTTTGCATCTTCTCCTACCGTTACATTTCCCATAGCATCGAAATGAATAACACTAGGCACCAAACTACTGCCTAATTGTAATGCGCTCATCTCATTATAATCCTTTAATGCAACAGGCATCTTAGTTTCGGGATGAATAATCGCTACCAAGCTATTAGTAGTACCCAAGTCGATACCCACAATCATCTCTGCCTGTTGTAAACTTCCTGTTGCAATATTGATTGCTATTTTAGCCACGATATGAAATTATAAATGTTGAATATTTAATGATCAATGCAAAAATATAAGATTGAATACTGATATGGTTGCGAAAAGGAGAAAATAAGTGAATTATAAAAAAATAGGGATAAAAACTAATTATTTCGCATTTGCATTCCCAAAAGTAAAACTGGCCATCCTGAATAATTGAGTCTGATAAGGATGAAACCACCCATTAAAAGTTATATAATGAGCGATAGCCCAATAAATAAAGAGATTCATACCCTTAGTACCCTAGGCTTCTACCAGTTCAGTTTTGCTGATATAATCGTGCAAGGGTTTATCAAGGAAGGGAATAAAAAACATATCGACCAGAATTAACCGAACCAAACTTCTTAGCAAAATAGCACCCACAGTAGGCTTATGACCATGCTGGTCTACTACTTTTGAAAAGCTAAGATACTTACCCGGCGTACGGTTAAAAGCTATTTCTAGCAAACTATAATACATAAATAGTATTCCCATAAAAAACCAAATAAAACTAAAATAACGTACATGATAGTATACTACATACCAATTACGTATTTTAAAAACAACATACGTTATTAAGAAGACAACAAGCGTATCTACCATAAAATTTAATACCCTAGTACCAATACCTACTTTATTCATTATGCAAACTTACCGCTTCAAATAGATTTTGCAAGCATGAAGTATTACTTTTGCGACAAATTATTGTTACATGAACTTAATTGAGGAATTACATTGGAGAGGGATGATTCAAGATATCATGCCCGGAACTGAAGAACAGCTAGCCAAAGAAATGACAAGTGCCTATATTGGCTTTGACCCCACTGCAGATAGCTTACATATAGGAAGTTTAGTACCCATATTATTATTGGTTCATTTACAAAAAGCCGGTCATAAACCTTATGCCCTAGTGGGCGGCGCTACTGGCATGGTAGGAGATCCAAGCGGAAAAAGTGAAGAACGAAATTTATTAAGCGAAGACGTATTATTACACAATGTAAAGTGTGTTAAAGCACAATTGGAAAGGTTCTTAGACTTCAATACCACCCAAGCAAATGCTGCAGAAATGGTCAATAATTATGACTGGTTCAAAGACTTTTCATTTTTACACTTCATACGCGATGTGGGTAAACATATTACCGTCAATTACATGATGGCAAAAGATAGTGTTAAGAAAAGGCTAGAAGGCGAAACAGGAATGAGCTTTACAGAATTTACCTATCAACTAGTACAGGGTTACGACTTTTACTGGCTCTATAACAACAAAAATTGCAAGCTTCAAATGGGTGGCAGCGATCAATGGGGAAATATTGTAACAGGCACCGAATTAATTAGAAAAAAAGCGGGGGGCGAAGCATTTGCATTCACTTGTCCACTGATTACAAAAGCTGATGGCGGAAAATTTGGCAAAACAGAAAAAGGAAATATTTGGCTAGATGCCAAGAAAACATCGCCCTATCAGTTTTATCAGTTTTGGCTAAATGCTAGCGATGAAGATGCAAAAAAGTGGATCAAAATATTTACTTTATTACCAAAACATGAAATTGAAACATTATTATCGCTGCATAACGAAGCACCTCATCTAAGAGCAGTACAAAAAAAATTAGCCAAAGAATTAACCATATTTGTACATAGTAAGGAAGACTATGAATTTGCCATAAAAGCAAGTGAAATATTATTCAGTAGTGATACGGCAGAAATATTACAATCGCTAAACGAAGAACAATTGCTACAAGTAATGGATGGCGTTCCTACTGTTGAAATTACTCAAGCAAAAATGGCCGAAGGTTACGACCTAGTAAGCTTTCTTGCAGATACCCAAATTTTTCCGAGTAAAGGAGAAGCAAGGAAAATGTGGCAATCGGGCGGCATTGGAATAAATAAGATGAAACTAACTGAAGCTAAATCTAACATTACATTAGCAGATTTGTTACAAGGCAAATATTTGTTAATTCAAAAAGGAAAGAAGAACTACTACCTCGTTATTGCTAAATAATGGGCAGGTTTGAAATGTATGTGGTTAAGAAAATGATACTTAACCACATTGATTTTTTTATTTTACTTCTTTAATTACGTTCCAGAAGGCTTCTGCCACTATTTCATTACCTACAGCATTTAAATGAACCCGATCTTTTGTAAGTATTCCCAACTCTTTATTTTCGGGATTGTGTGATAGATTATAAGTAAGAAATATTTTTCGTAAATCAACAATAGGTATATTCTCTTTAGCAGCAAAAGCTTTAATCCAATTACTATATAAATTTAGATCTCCATCTAGTTGATTGCTAAAGTCTGTACGCTCCCCAATAACAGCAGGCGTACTAATAATAACTTTGATATTAGCAGCTTTTAATTTATTTACGATAGCTTGGTAGAACTTACCGAACTTATCGAAATCAGTACCTGTACCGGCAGACTGTTTATGCCACACATCATTTACACCAATATAAATGACTACAATATCGGGCGCTTTATTAAGAACATCTTCTTCTAACCTCAAGTACAGATCATAAACTTTGTTGCCACTTACCCCCGCACCTATCGTTTCGTATTTAGAGCCCAATCCTTCGGCATTTATCAAGGAGTCAATACGTTTAACATACCCACCAGATTGCATGCCTTGTGCAGTAATAGAATCGCCAAAAAAAAGCACTCTTTTCTTTCTATCCCCTCTAAACGACATAATAAGCATGGAAATAACAAATAATGCCAATAAAATGATTTTAGAATTCATATAAATGATCTATAAGTTAAATAAAAATGAAAGCGAATAAGAATTTAGGTTGCAACAAGCGAATAAAAGTATCAAATATTAGTCAGGAAAATGCAATTCTGTTATGAAATTAGGTATTTGTAAATTGCGGTCATGAAAACCTTCCTCATTACCATTTTAAGTACTTTCTGTTTGGTGCAAGTTTCCTTTGCCAGTGACACAACAAGTGTTCGCATCTTTTTTGGGCTAAATAAACATTCCCTTGCAAAGGGCGAAAAAGAGATTCTAGCGAGCATATTACCCAACGATACATCGATTGTACTAAAGCACATTTGGATCTATGGATATAGAGATACAACTGAGAGAAACAATGAAAAACATGAATTATCGCTCAAAAGAGCAAATGAGGTTAAACATTTTCTTTTACAGAAAGGACTCGACAAGTCTTTAATTAGCACAGTAGAAGGCAAAGGGGTAAAAAATGTCGAAGAAGGCCTACCAGTGCAGGAAAATAGAATAGTTTATGTGTTAATTGAGTATGAGGCAAAATTGATAGAACAAACCATAATCATTAAAAACATTCCTAGAAAAGCGCTGAAATAAAATTATAATTGCTTTTATCAATAATATTTTTGGAACATTTTAACCTGCCCCCTATTTTTGCAACCCAATTAGCAATAATTGACGGATTGGGTTATGGTGTAACGGTAGCACTACAGTTTTTGGTACTGTCTGTCTTGGTTCGAATCCAGGTAACCCAACACTACTACCAAAAAGGCAATCTTGTAAAAGGTTGCCTTTTTGCATTTCGCCTGAAACCCTTGTCTCCACTGCAACCTGCTGAAAGAAGCAATTGATTTTTGTGGTTCGAACTGACCCATTTTCTTTATCATACAACATTCCTTCCGGAAAGAGCAAGTATTGAAGTTTCTGTTTATCATAGAAATCTCCTGAAGCCCACATATTACTGATGTTCTGAGCGATTTTAAGCCCTTTTTCAACCGCTTTATTGAGGTTCGAACTCATATTCCCTTGTTGGCTTATTTCTTGATTTAGTGTATCGATGTCGGATTGATACTTTTTTGAAAATTTAGCAAATTGTTCAGCAGTGATTTCATTGAGCACAAATCTTTCTTCAAGAAGTTCTATTTGTTTCTTTAGTTCTGATATTCTTTTTTTGTTAGCAGTTTCATCAACTTGTTTATTTTCTAATTGAGCGGCTAACTTTTTTTGTAAAACATCATGCAACCTATCGGTATGTTTTGCATCGAATTCAAAACTGCTAAGAAGCGATACAAACAGCTGATTTAATTTATTTGCATTGACATTCACCTTTGTTCCGCCTCCTCTTGACTTATAATAATGAATCTTCTTTTTTTTATTTAAATATCCTGTCATAGGACTTCCCGTTTGTAACTCCTTCATGAAAATTTTTAAGGGTAATTCATCTTGATTTCTCATCTTAAGTATTCCATGAATCGGGTTTTGTCTTCCTATATTATTCGCTTCCAAAAATGTTTTTTCGTCAATAATTGGGGTATGCTTACCAATATTTACCTCGCCTGGCAGTAGCGATGATACAATATACCCGCAATAGAAGGGATTAGCTAGTATCCAAGCCATATTTCGTAAAGTTATTTTTAGGCCTTTCACATTTAATTTCTCCACAATCTGCTTATTGGTCATCTTCCCAGTTGCTTTCCATTGAAAAGCCCGCTTAATCAGCAAGCCATCTTTATTGATGGTATAGATATGCCTATCAGCAGTACTGTGCTTATTTTGATTGGTGTAGCCTAATGGGGTAGAATAAGGCCAATAACCTTTTCTAAGGATAGATTTGGTACCTGACACACTTTTGTCTTTGCGCATGTCATTATCCAACTTACTTAAGAGCATATACAAATTCTGTTGAAAATTGCCAGTAGGAGTAGAACTGTCTACTTCTTGTGTAATGGCAACGATTCTTACTCCCAATTTTTGGAGATTCTCTAAAAGGAAAATCCCGTTCGCCCCTGAACGTGAAAAACGATCATAACTATAAACTAGGATACCTGCAACAGATTTATCCTTTTCTATGTCCTTAAGCATTCTTTGAAACTCCTTCCGCTCATCGTTCTTTGCAGACTCATAAGTTCCTCCGTATTTGCTCTTAATGATAAACTTGCTTTTTTTAGCAAATTCATCAATTCGCTCAAACTGCCAAACGAGACTATTGCCATTAACCATTTGGTCTTTAGAAGATACACGATCGTAGGAATAAAAAATATTGCCTGTTCTTTGCGAGGTAATACTAGACTGCTTACCAAAATGCGTTTGTAATAATGCTTGGATATGCTCACTATTCATCTTCAATTATTTTTGAACTTGATTTTAATAGAATGGAAATGATGATATCAGAAAAGATATCTAGTTGCTCATTCTCCCATTTTTCCAATTCAGTTGTTGCATTTGTTTTTAGATCATTTTGTTTTTCCTTTTCATTTTTTAGGGTTAACATGTTACACCACTTGAAACCATCGCTACTTTGAGTAGAAGATAGCTGGTGTTTATAGTTGAGCCGCTGTAAGCGGAATCATTTAATCAATTGTCTTGTTATGCATCTTAAAATTTTTTGTCTTCTTTTTAAAGCTAAG
>Ga0164297_10000257_pt1 | contig 67929 bp, 59 predicted proteins | sample GEODES058metaG_FD_113539 | JGI IMG/M metagenome (GOLD analysis project Ga0164297, IMG submission 113539) | Dystrophic lake water microbial communities from Trout Bog Lake, Wisconsin, USA - GEODES058 metaG | ecosystem: Environmental > Aquatic > Freshwater > Lake | place: USA: Trout Bog Lake... | reverse complement strand
GGCCACGCATGATACTCGGGTTCCTTGCCCCACTCTAGTATGGTAAGACCGCGATCGTCATCCCCGGCATCGGCGTAATTGTGTGGAAAGCAATTTCCAATATAAGTTATATTCCGTTGTGTTTGTCGCTTGTGGAAGTGTCCGGTAAACACATGATCAAACTGCCTAAAAGCATCACGATTTAGCTCGCCATGTTCGGGCATGGCCACCATGGCATTCATTAGGTATCCGGGCAGTTCGAAGTGTCCGAACATGTACTTTCCTCGTAGCCGAGGAATGCGTCGATGGTCATCACCACAGAGCCAAGGAGCGATAACCACATCACCACTACTAAACCAATCATTACAAATTTGTACGTTTGAGAGATGCTTTGCCCATTCGACACTCTGCACATCACGCTTATCCCTATAATAGAGATCATGGTTGCCAGGAATAAAATAAACACGAGAAAAATTAGCATTCAAATGCTCCAGTGCTTGTAGGCTATAGCCCAAAGTAAGTATATTGATACTGGCCCTATTATTGTGCCAATCTCCGAGAAATAGTGCAGTCTCGCACCCCTCTTCTCGTGCTTTGGTAGTTGCCCATTTCACAAAGTTCAAACAGTCCTCGTTGTGTTGAGTGCTGTTTGACTTTAGGCCAAAATGTATATCGGTGAATAGTGCGGCTTTTTTAAATAGATTCGTCATTAAATAATAATTTTTTTAAGTCCAATGTATTTTTGGGAAATACATTAAGATTATAACACTTTAAGTCTAGTTTATGCAAGTCTCTAAGTTTCATCTGGATAATTGCTTCATCAACTATTGTCAATTGACCCCACTCATAATCTTCTTCATCCAATACACTGTTGACAATTTTTGTTATTAGTGCATCTTTATCTTTGTGTTTTTGCAAGATAACCCATTTTTCATACACTTCATTAAAATCGAACTGTTTGATTGGCAAACTTGCAAACTTTAATATAGATTTTATTGTGTTTTCAAAATCTGAGAATAACATTTCGATATTGAACTTATAAAGATTTGGATGTGTAAAATTCATAATTGAATCTAATTCAATCTCAGATAGGTGTTGTGGATATATGTACAATGATAAAAACTCCCTAACCTCCCAGATGGACATTTCCGAAATTTTTTCTTTGCCCCAATATAACAAATTTTTTGCTAACATGGATTCGTTATGACTTAACCATCCATCGGCAAACACTTTTTCAAATTTATTATTGATATTTAATGCAAACGAATCTTGGTCGAAGTATGGCATTATTACACGATTGCCATTGGACAGAAGTTCTGTTAAATTTTTTGATACTGATTCAATTTCTAAAATTTTCGGATGCAATCTTACAATATCATAAACATCTTGCGAATTTAAGTAGTCCCTCCATCCTTGAATGCCGTTCAAAACCTTGCCGTCAAAGTTGTGGGAGTTTCCTGATGCAGTAAATGGCAGTTTGATTTTGATTTCGCTAGAAAAATACCTCATGCACCATTCAATGAAACTGCCGTAACTCCCGCTATTATAACAAATTACAATAGTATTACTCTTCATACCCAGCATCGCCTGAGTAACCACCGCTCATGCCCTGACGAGTATAACTCGGGTTCAGTCCATTCATTTCCAGTATGTCATCGCGTATATTTTGATTGCGTTTTTCTACATTTAGGATTCGAGTAAAACTATTGGTGACTGCAGCAGTATAGTAAGCAAACGGATTGCTGGACTTGGATTCGTCAAACTTCAAGCCAATATAGCTTAATTGTAACAGTGCTTGACTACGCATTTCGTCATTGTAAGTATAGCCACGCCAGTTGCTGCGAGTGGCGTATCGTTCGCACAATTTCATGAACATATGAGCCAATTTGTTAGTCATTCTACCGTGTGTGGGCGAATACTCGCCGGGATTCAATCCGCCTTTCCAATGACTCTTGCCAACCAGTATGGGATTGCCTTCGGCATCTACTTTATAGTGCACAAAGGGCGGGAAGTTTACCTTGACGTATTTGGTGTGTGTCAAATCATCTTCGTCGTATTCGGTCAGCAACGGGTCTTCGTCGTCGTCAATTTCCAGTGCTGCCATGCGAGCTTTTTTGGTTTTGGCCCCGTCGACCGGAATATGATCCCAGGTCATGACTCGGAATACCACATCGGTGTCGGGAATGTCTTTGAGTTTGATTTCAAATTCGTCCAATTTACGCTTGGTTCCGTCGGCAGTGGCTGCTTCGTGTGCCAATTTGGCTAGTCGTTCGGCACGATTTTGCCGTGCTTCCTTGATTTTCTTTTTGTTTATTTTTGTAACGCTTTCTAGGATCATGTCATAATCGGCGTCGGCAGGATTGTCAAAATAGCAATAGCTTGTTTTGCTTTTGTGAATCTCTTTGAGTATGTCTTTGTTGTTTAAGTAGTTGTGTCGCACCCTCTATTCCTTTAAAGTTAGCGTATACTAACATATTTATCAAGACCCTGTCAACCTTTTAAAACATAGCATATTATGGAGTTGGTAAATAACATATAAAGTGGAATATCTATGCCAGTATTATCAAATTCAGTTTTGCCCGGAGCAACCGGTTCGGGCTCGGTACTAAGCCAAATTGGCACGGCCGTGGGGTCAAGCCTCTTGGGCGGAGTTGGATTAAATCTAGCCAGTACTCGAAAAAACGTTGCCGACATGTTCAGCTACAGTCAAAACACCACTGGACCGGCACCGATTTATTTTTACCCCCAAGCAGCCAGTGATTGGCGAGTGCGATTGAGTCTGGCCCCAAATTCCAGTTATTTTTACAACGATCCCAACAACAGTTTGTTGAGTCCGTTGCGTACCGAATCAGGATCGGGAGTGAACGGTGTTGCATCGGCAATTAACAACATCGTCAACGGCAGTTCGGGGCAGACTGGTGCAACTAGAATTGGTGTGGTATTTCCCTATACCCCGCAAATTCAAGTGCAACACACCGCCACGTACCAGCCACAAAAGCTAACACACAACAACTATACCTCGTACTTTTACGAAAACAGCAGTGTTGAACCCATCAGTATATCCGGTGAGTTTACAGTACAAAACATAAACGAAGGACAGTATCTATTGGCAGCCATTTACTTTTTTAGAAGTTGTACCAAGATGTTTGCTGGACTTGATCCCGAGGCCGGCAATCCGCCCCCGTTGTTGTACTTGAACGGATACGGGCAATACTATTTGCCCAACGTGCCCTGTGTGCTTACCAGCTTTAGTCATACCATGCCGTCCGATGTTGATTACATGGACATACCTGAACCAGCAGCAACCAATTATGGTAACAGCTATAACCCGCAATTTACTGCCTATAGAAACAACAGTACACGTTTGCCCACCAGTAGCACAATCAGTCTAACCGTACAACCAGTTTACAGTAGACTGGCACAGAGTCAAGGATTCAGTTTGGAAGATTTTGCTCGTGGTGCATTGATTAATCCGGTAGGAGCCGGCTTGCCAGCCACTGCTATGGGTGCAAGTCAAAATGCCAGTTATGCCAGTAACTTCAAGAATGGTGGATTCCTATAATGGCTACGGCAAACTATTCAACTACTAGTCCGTACTACAACACTCAGTATTGGGGTCAGTTCTTAGATGTTTGGCGAGGAAAAACCATAGCCGCAGCAGCAACAGATGCTATATATCAAATAGATGCACCCTACAATCAACGGCCCGATATACTGGCATACGACATGTACAAAGACAGCAATCTATGGTGGGTATTTGCAGTACGCAATCCCGATATTCTACTAGATCCCTTGATGGATTTTAGAACCGGGGTGATTATTTTTGTTCCCACATTGACCACAGTTAAATCTTCTTTGAATCTATAAAATATGGCTACCCCAACATTACCTGAAGTGGTCGTTACCGGAGTCAAAATACCAGTAACATCCGAAGTAGTTCCCAATCCCATGCATCAATATGCCTCGTGGAGCTACACATGGACTCTTTGGTGGCTGGACCTTAACGATTACAATCAGCTCATGACTGCCGGCACAGTGGAAAGTGCCAACAGTTGGAATCCCACAGTGGGACTTAGTTATGTAATCGCTGAAGATGCCAGTCTCTATCCCGACCGTAGATTGCCCGGAGTGCCCTATGACTATATCATTGACAGTGTGGAATTTGAAACACTAGTCACTCCCAATACTCGTACCAAGAGTTCAAATCTAATAGAGGGAACGATGGTTATTCAAGAACCATACGGAATTAGTTTTGTTGATGTTTTGGTCAAAGCCGGCTATAGTCTCAATCCAGGGCAACAACAAAATTATCTACTACGTCCCTACATGTTAGAGTGCAATTTTGTCGGCTACGACGACAATGGCAATGCCGTTCCGCAAACCGAAACTGCTGTATATAGAAAACGTTTTCCTATTAGGATATTAGGCATAGATATTGAAGCCGGAACAAAAGGTACCGAATACAAAGTGAGCTATTGTGCTGCCGGGCATATAGCACATTTTGACGAGTTGGGTAAAATGCCCATAGATATCAGTGTCACTGCCGGCACTGTCAATGAATTTTTTACACAATTCGCAAAAAAATTAAACAATTATTGGCAAACATTGGCCATATATGGCGGAACCGGAAGCAACGGATTTCGAGTACAATATCCCGATTCATATGAATTTGTACTCGATCCCAGCATTGGTTCAGGCAATATAGTGGATCAAACTCAATTGAGTCTGCAAGATGCAAACACTGCCGGTATTGACATGGACTTTACCAAGCAAACATTTAAAATTAGTCGAGGCACTCCCATTATCAATGTCATTGAAGGCATAATGGCACACAGTGATTATTTTATTAATTTACAAGGAGTAGGGTCTACCAGTACCGGATCGGGCAGCACACAAAATCAAACCACAATCTTTAATATTTTCAAAACTCAAGTAAAAACTCAATACAAGGCTCCGGTGGGCAGTGGATCAACTTCGTCGGGAAGTGAAGCTGCATTTGACACCTACAGAAATTGTTACCCGCAGGCTGTAACTTATTATATTCATCAATACCCCACCTGGGACGGCAAAGATCCCAACATGCCGTTGTTTGCCGACAGTGCCGACTACACGTTAAAAAGATATAATTATCTTTACACCGGACACAATGTTGATGTTATTGATTTTAAATTGAATTTTAACACAACGTTTTATACTCAAGTCATGGCCTACACTGATTTGGTGGCTGGTGTAACTCCGTCAAAAAGCACACTGAACAACTCGTTGCAACAGTCAATCAATATTCCGTTATTGGGATTGGGCACCATTGGCGGCTTGATCCCGGCAGTGGCGGCGGCTCAAGAAAATAACCCAACGCCGTTGCGATATAGAATCATAAACAACAATCCCAATTGGAGTACTGGTTACAATCGCGAAACACGTCCAGCAGCAGTGGCCGCTGCACAAGTGATCAATTCAACTTACACCGATTCTCAAGGCGACATGGTCAGTTTAGAGATGCGTATTGTGGGCGATCCTACTCTGATAAAACAAGACGACTGGTATTACGGTCCCGATCCCACAGCCGAAGGCGACTACAACAAGTGGAACTCGATGAGCCAGAGCGATTTTATTGCAACCTACGGACATGCTAGAACCGACACCGGCGAAGTCGTGGTGCGGGTCAATGTCAATACTGTATACGATCTTGACGCTGATGTACCTGGATTGAATCAAGGACTGATGTTTCCCGATCCCAGCCTGGGCACTGCATCACTGTTTAGTGGCCAATACAAAATCAGCACAGTAAAAAGCGAGTTTAAAAACGGAGTATTTGAACAAACTTTAAATTTATATCGTTATGTCAACGACAGTATAAATGCAGCATTCAGACAGTCGCAAAATAATCAACGCGAAATTACGCCTACCACACCTTCTGCTATCACTCCCAGCACCGGCGGAACAGTGGGACAGGTGCAATCAAATCAAACCAGTGTCAACGGTACTACAGCAAGACAATAGGAAATAATCAATTATGGCAACAAGCGATTCTCAAAAAACTGGTACTGATGTTACAGCACAAGCCACCAGCAAAGGTGGCGGACAAACTATCGATCCCGGTCCCTATATCGGAATAGTTCGTGGCTATGTTGAAGGTACTAGAATGGGACAACTCAAAGTAGAAATTCCTGAGTTACAAGGAAAATTCAATCCCGGCGATCAAGGACTCGACACCGACGATTTCCCCACAGTAACCTACGCCAGTCCGTTTTTTGGACAAACATACGGCACCGATACCGGGGCAGCACCCAATTCGCCGGCCACAGCCGGACAAAGTTACGGCATGTGGTTTGTTCCACCTGACATAGGCACACAAGTGCTAGTTACGTTTGTTGGCGGCCAAAAAAATCGCGGCTATTGGTTTGGATGTGTTGTGAATACTCCCAGTCATCACATGGTGCCGGCCATTGGACGACACATTGGTGGAGCTGCAAATACTCTTAATCCTGCAGACTCGTTGAATCCCTATATCAACAGCTCGAGCGTGTTGCCAGTAGTCGAAGCCGATAGCTCAGACCCCACACTGTGGTCGTCGACCGGCATTGCCGGTGCCGGCAGATATCCACACGAATATCAAACCATGATCTTGGCTAGTCAGGGTCTGGACCAAGATCCCATCCGCGGTGCAATCAGTTCCAGTAGCAGCAGAGAAGTTCCCAGCAATGTGTACGGAATCAGCACCCCGGGCAGAAAAGCCACAAAAACAGATCAAGTGCCAATTGATCCACAGGCGGTGTTATATCGCAAGGGCGGACATACATTTGTCATGGATGATGGTGCAGCCGGAGACGATGTAAACCCGGCTGGCACAGATCAGCTGATACGATTACGCACCAGCGGCGGGCATCAAATTCTCATGAACGACACTGAAAATATTTTGTATATTGCCAGTGCCAGCGGAGAACACTGGATCGAATTAAGTGCCAACGGATCATTGAATATCTACGCAGCAGCCGGATTCAATGTGCGATCCGAGGGAGTAATGAATTTGTGCAGCGACAGTGCAATTATTATGGATGCTCCGCAAATTGTAATGAATGCAGCAAAGGCAATTGCTTTGACTACTCAAGGTACGTTTTCGACCAGTGCTGCTACTGCTGCATCAATAACTGCCGGCGGGTCTGCGAGCCTAAGCGGTGCAACTGCATCGGTCAAAGGCACGGCATTGGCCAGTCTGAGCGGCGGATTTACCAATATCAGCGGGGGACTAATCAATATCAGCGGGGGACTGGGAGCAGCTGCACTGGGAGCAGCAACCAGTTTGCTTGGAAAAGGTCCCGGCTATGCCAAAACACAATCTACATTGGTACCGTCCTACAACGGAACCAATTGGGTGGCCAATAACAAAGCACTACAGACAATTTGCACTGTGACCCCGGGGCACGAACCCTGGGACCGCAATCAAACTCCGGGATCGGCTCCCAGTACCGCAGCGGCTTCTGTAGTAGCAGCCGGAATCAATACCACAGTGGCTGCAGGTACTGCATCGTCAACTGGTACTACAACTACACCTACAACTACACCGGCTGATGTGGCTCCAGGAGGATCACCTTAATCATGAGTACCTCGTTTGGAATATTATCGGCCCAAGGACAAGCAATTGAAAATCAATTACCCATACTATGGCTCAGCAAGCCGGGCATACCGGCAACTCCGCCAAGCTGGGCTAATATTGCAATACTGACCTCGACTCAAGTGCAAAATCTACAAGCCGAAATCAGTTACGATCAAAGCGGATGGAATTACAACAAAATTGGAGCCAATAATCAATTGGGGGCATATCAGATCAGCACACAAAATCTAGAAACCTATGGTTTATTGGCCGCTGGCAGTAATGCTGTTTACGGCAACGATTGCGTCAATTATCGCAACTGTTGGCAACAGGTTGTGGTACGTAACAACACAAATTCGTATGCAAACTATCTGTATAACATACAAAGTTTGTCGGGATTTTTAACCAATACTGTGGCACAAGATCATTTGGCTTTTCAAATCATATACGATTTGTATAACAATCTAGTGCAGGCCGGGGCCATAGTCGGTACAGATTCTGCAGAAACTGCAGCCGGCATGATCTACGTAGGGTGGAATTTGGGCATCAGCGGTGCATTTGATTGGCGATACTCCAATATCGGCAACGGGGCAAACTATTACAACAGTGGTAGATATGCCATCGCGGTTTTAAGCCAATAAATACTGTATGGCCACATACAAAGGATTCAGCACACTAAACAGTCCCAAGAAGTTTACCTTGACTGATTTTCAACTTGCCAAACAAGATTTGATCAATTATTTCAGTATTCGTAAAGGACAAAAACTAATGCAACCAAATTTTGGAACCATAATTTGGGATATGTTGTTTGAACCCTTGGACGATACTACCAGACAACTTATTCAGCAGGATATAACACGAATAGTGGGATACGATCCGAGACTGAAAGTGGGTCAAGTGGCAATTACTCAACAAGATACGGGATTTCTAATTCAATTGACCTTGAGTTATGTGAATACCAATCAAGTCAGCACTCTCGAACTCAACTTCAACCAAAACAGTCAAACTTTGACAACCAATTAACTACCCATATTATTATTGCAATAAATACTAGATATAGGTAAGAAATATGGCTCAAACAACACGTCAAACCAGTCTGCTTGTTCAGCAAGATTGGACTAAAATTTATCAAACGTTTACCAACGCGGACTTTACCAGTTACGATTTTGAAACAATTCGTAACACCATGATAAATTATATCAAGACTTATTATCCCGAAACATTCAATGACTTTATTGAAAGCAGTGAATTTATTGCTATCATTGACATGATCAGCTTCTTGGGACAGAGTCTTGCATTTAGAACCGACTTAAATGCACGTGAAAATTTCATTGATACTGCACAACGCCGTGACAGCATATTGAAATTGGCACGTATGTTGAGCTACAATCCCAATAGAAACAATTCGGCCAGTGGCCTGTTGAAATTTGACAGTATTAGAACCACTCAAGCCATAGTCGACAGTAACGGTGTCAACTTGTCAAATGCCACAATCAATTGGAACGATTTGACCAATGACAATTGGCTAGAACAATTTACCACCATATTGAATGCAGCATTGGTTTCTAGCGAAAGTGTAGGCAAGCCAGGAAACAGTCAAGAAATAAACGGCATACAAACCAGCGAATACACAGTAAACTTGGCAACAAACGTGTTGCCAATAGCCAAGTTCACATCCACAGTCAATGGCGTATCAACTCCGTTTGAAGCAGTCAGTGCCACCAGCGTGGGACAAAATTATATCTACGAAGACGACCCAACAAAAATTGGTGAGTTCAATATTCTTTATCGCAACGACAACAACGGCAATGGCAGCAACGACACCGGATTTTTTATCTATTTCAAACAAGGTGCACTGAATGCCACATCGTTTACGATTCAAAATGCAGTGCCAAACAATTATGTTCCGGTGGCAACAAACAATATCACAACCGGCGATCAGTGGTTGTATGCCACCAACGTCAACGGGGGACCAACAACCAAGTGGACTCAAGTGCCAGCACTGCCCGGAATCAATGTTATCTACAATAACGAAACAGATAAAAATTTATATCAAATCAATACCCTTACCAACGATCAAATCAATTTGGTGTTTGGAGATGGCAGTTTTAGTAATATTCCGCAAGGATCGTTTGTGTTTTACTATCGCACTGCCAACGGATTGACCTACAATATAAGCCCCAACGACCTGGCATCAGTTTCAATACCGTTGGTGTATGTGAGTGCAAATAACACTCTAGAAACTTTGACCATAACCGCCAGTTTAAAATACACAGTGACCAATGCCAATGCTGCTCCCAGCTTGAGCAGTATCAAGAGCAGTGCTCCGCAACAGTACTACACACAAAATCGCATGATCACTGGCGAAGATTACAATATCTTTCCGCAAACTACATTTTCTAGCATACAAAAAATCAAGGCAGTCAATCGCTCGAGTAGCGGTGTAAGTTTATATCTAGATGCGTTGGATCCTACTGGCAGCTACAGTACAACCAATATATTTGCCGACGACGGAGTACTAACTGCAAATAATACAACAAGTTCTACATCGTTTAGTTTTTTAACCACTAACGATATCTACAATGCCATTTACAATCAAATCATCCCGATAATTAGTTCTACAGAAATGCAGAATTATTACTATGCAACATATCCTAGATATTTGGCCCCAAATGCAAACATACAAGTTAGTCAGTATTCGGTGTCAACGTCAAGCAGCACCGGCTATTTGCAAATATTGGGCAACACACAACAAGTGGGAGCAGGAGTAAGCGGCAATTTGCAATATGTAACAACTGGTGCAAGTTTGCAGTTTACTGCCAACGGAGTAACCAGTTACGCCAGCGTTTCTAACGTAGTTGCAAACAACGATATCAACACTCCCAGTCTGGTGTCGTTTGGCACAGTGGTTCCCAGTGGATCCTTACTAGATACTATTATACCAAGTTATAAAACCACGCTGACCACATCAGTTATCAATCAAATCATCACGTATATACAAACCAAAGTCAATTTTGGATTGTACTACGATCAAGTCAATCAAATTTGGGCAGTTATTTCGCCCTCGGCCATTGGTACCAGTACCAATTGGTTGATACTGTTTACTTACAATCAAGGACTCTACACAGTAACCTACAAAGAGATGAAATACACTTTTGGCAGTGCTGGTGGAACTAACTTTTATTTCGATCCTGCAGTACGAGTCTACAACAGTACCACAGGAACCACAATCACCGATTCGATAAAGGTATTGAGCATCAATACACAACCCAATGCAAATGTGTCCCTGGGGCAAGATGTAACATATCAAATATACAATACAATTACTGCCAGTGATGGCTACGTGGATGACACACAGGTTGCTGTCACCTTCCCCGATACTCAAGTACAAGGCATCCCCGACAATCCCGACTTGTTTTTTACAGTAAACGGCAACGTGCCAGCAACCGGCAATTCTACTGTGAGAAGCAACTTGTATTTTCAATACAAACACAATACTCCGGCACGTAATCGAATTGATCCTACTCCGGTGAACATAATTGATTTATATATTCTAACATCTTCGTATTCGACTGCGTACATCAATTGGTTGCAAGATACCACTGGCAAAGTTGTTGAACCTGATTTACCTACTGCCAGCAGTTTAGAAATAGAATACAACGGGTTAGACAATTACAAAGCTATCAGCGACAGCATTGTGTATAACCCAGCACAATTCAAACCATTGTTTGGTTCCAAAGCGGATCCGACCCTGCAAGCCAATTTCCAAGTGGTAAAAAATCCTGCGGTGTCGATTACCGACAACGAAATAAAAACACAAGTAATTGCAACAATTAACAACTACTTTGATGTTAACAATTGGAACTTTGGCGATACTTTTTACTTTAGTGAACTAGCAGCCTACTTGCACACCACTCTAGCTCCAAATATTTCCAGTATTGTTATTGTTCCGGCAAGTACAAATCTAGTGTTTGGAAATTATTTTCAAATTAACAGCGAACCTTGGGAAATAATAACATCGGCAGCAACAGTGAATAATATACAAATTGTAAGTGCTGTAACAGCAGCACATTTAAATCTTGGTAATAACCTAGTAGGAACATATTAATGAGCACCAATCCTAGCACTAATTTTTTACCATCAGTATTTCAGAGTCCAACAAATCGCAAATTCTTTGGTGCAACGCTTGATCAATTGATCGAGGACGCACAAAACATACCGTTGTTTGGTTATATTGGTCGAACTTTTAGTCCTACATATAAACAAACAGATAACTATGTGCCCGAGTATACTACACAACGACAACACTATCAACTGGAGCCCAGTGTAATAGTTCGAGACGCCGACGGAAATATACAATTAACCAGCGGATACATTGATTTATTAAACAGTATTGCCAACAACAACGGATACGCAAACAATCATCAAAGATTGTTTAGCTCACAGGCATACAGTTATGACGGACATTTTGATTACGATAAGTTTGTAAACTATTACAATTATTACTGGTTACCTGAAGGACCATTAGACAACAACGGAAATCCCACGTCAGTGCCGGTATATGCCAATCAAACTTCGTATCAGGCCAACTATACTGTTACAAGAAACACCAACGTCAATGGATATGAATTTAGCGGAGTAGGAAATCATCCCAACTTGCAATTGACATTGGCACGTGGAGGAACTTACACGTTCCAAGTCAATCAAGGTACCAATAACTTTTGGATACAAACTGAACCTGGAGTATCGGGAGTAAACCCCAATATAGCCACAGTATCTACTAGACAAGTATTTGGAGTAAAGAACAATGGCACCAGTTCGGGCACAGTTACTTTTCAAGTACCATTGGCAACCGCACAAAACTTTTATGCCGAGATGCCAATTCCGGCCGGGGCACAAGTTGATGCAGCAATTGGATTTCATTATACCGATATTCAAAACCAGTTACTGAGCGTGTTCTTGGCAAACTTCCCCACTGGACTGGACGGAATCACAAGCCAATTAAACGGAAAAACATTTGTTTTTATCAATAACGATTCAGATGCAAGTTATTGGACAACACCGTCACTGCCGGCAGCAATCACCAGCACAATTACTACTGCTCCGGGCAGTGTGATTCCGGCCGCGACAAGAACCAACGTGTGGAAAATAGCCTTGGTTCCGACCGGAACTGGAGATTCGGTAATACAAATATCACCAACGGTAGCAGTAGCACCACTCAACAAGGTGTTTGTGCAATCGGGGATTACCTATGCCAGCAACGAGTTTTGGTTGAACAACAACTATCTATATTCCTTGGTGCCGGCTATTACTGCCAATTTGGACACATTGTACTACCAAGACGGAAGCAATCCTGATTTTTATGGTGTTATTAAATTAGTAAACAACAACAATAGCACCATTGATGTGGACAAGGATATATTGGGGTCAATTGGATATACCAGTCCCAACGGAGTAATTTTTACCAACGGACTTAAAATTACATTTGATTCCTTGGTCACTCCCAGTACCTATGCCAACAATACCTATTATGTTGAAGGAGTTGGAACTTCAATTGCACTAGTAGAAGCAAATAGTTTAACTGTGCCCGAAGCTTATAGCGTAGACATTGCTACCAGTCCCGACTATATAACAATAAATCGTGCAAGCCAAGATCTAAATCCCTGGAGTAGATACAATCGTTGGTTCCACAAAGATGTTATCACTGCCACTGCCAATTACCTTGGTATAACGGCCAATTACGGCCCGTCAATTGTGGGACGCCGCCCCATTATTGAATTTGAACCCAACTTGCAATTGTTCAATTTTGGTAATCAAATTCTTTCGGGAATTGACATAGTGAGCTTTGACAGTACCGATGCTTTTGTCACCATTGAAGGGCAAACTACTGCAACTGTAGATGGACAAGTACTGACCCATGGACAAACAATTATATTCACAAATGATTACGACACAAATGTAACCAATCAAGTTTATCAAGTACAAATAGAAAATATTCTAAGTAGAAATTATATCACCCTTGTCAACACCGGGGTCACTGTTGTTGAAGGCATGGTGGTTACTCCAACAGCCGGTGCCCATCGCGGTATAACCTATCACTATACCGGCACTGCCTGGACCACAAGTCAAAACAAAACCGAAGTAATTCAACCGCCACGATTCGACATTGTTGACACCAATGGTTACAGTTTTAGCGATGCCACAGTATATCCAGGCACAACATTTGCAGGAACATATTTCTTTGGTTATTCGGGCTACGGAACCAGCAGCAGTACCAATGACAACATTTTGGGATTTCCGTTAGCTTATCAAAATTTCAACAACATTGGCGACATAGTTTTTTCCAATTATTACGATACCGACACTTTCACCGATGCGTCGGGAACTGTGTTGATCAACACCGGCTACTTGGCCAAAAACTACAACGGCTCGGTAACAAAGTTAAACAATTGGACAAAGAATATAGATCCAACCGAACAATATCAATTGTTCACAAAATTCTATGACGGTCATGTAATAACCGTAAACGGAGCACAAAAAGCATTTGTGCAACTTGATGTTTTGCCAGCTGCACAAAAGACCGTTCCCTATTTAAAAGTATACCTAAATAATGCCATACTGACTCCTACTGTAGATTATCAACAGACAAAAGTTGGTATCTACAACGTGGTTGTGCTAACAACATTACCAAATATCAATGACAAAATTGATGTATTGGTGTTTAACCAACGGTCAGTCAGCCGCACTGGATTTTATCAAGTGCCTGACAATTTGAATCTAAATCCACTTAATCAAAATTTCAATTCGATCACACTGGGACAACTGCGTACACACTACAACAAGTTAATAGAAAATACCAGCACAAATTCAATTCCGGTACAGGATAATTATCTAAAACAACAAGGTGGTGTCATAGTACAACACCAAGCTCCGGCGATATATGCAATGACATTTTTAAATGATCCCGTTGCAAATTTTGTTGATGGTATTACACTGGCCAAAAAAGAATACGCAAAATTTAAGAATAAATTTTTATCGCTTTGCAATTCATTAACAACACTGGACTATAACGATCCAATCACTGGAGTTGATACAATATTGCAGAGCATTAATGCTATCAAGAACAGCACGTTTCCTTGGTACTACAGTGACATGGTGCCACAGGGCAGTGTTTATACCGCAATAGATTATACTGTAGTTAACGCAAGACAAACCAACTACGAGATAAATTCCATATTCAACAATGCAGAACTAAGCAATCGAGCAGTGTTGGTTTGGGTAAATGGTGTACAACGCACTGTTGGGGTCGATTATACTTTTAGTCAAACTGTTCCAGCAATAGTATTTTCTCTTTCGTTAAATGTTGGTGACACCATTCTAATTAGAGATTATGCAAATACCGATGGAAACTATATTCCTGAAACTCCAACCAAGTTGGGACTGTATCCTAAATTTACTCCCAGCATTTATCTAGACACAACTTATCAAACTCCGATCAACGTGATACAAGGTCACGATGGAAGTATTACACCGGCATTTGGAGATTTTCGAGATCAATACATACTAGAACTAGAGCTTAGAATATACAACAATATCAAGGCCGATTACAGTAAAAATCAAATTGATTTGGCTACAGTATTTCCCGGACGTTTTAGACAAACCGACTATTCATTGACAGAATTCGATAAAATTCTTGGACAAAGTTTTTTAAGTTGGGCCGGAGCCAACAAACTGGATTATACATCAAACAGTTATTTTAACTCCAACAATCCCTGGACCTGGAACTACAGCAAGTTTCCCGATGTTGTAACTGGTGCATTTTTACAAGGCAGTTGGCGGGCCATTTACAATTACTGGTTCGACACCGATACTCCCAACTTGACTCCTTGGAGAATGTTGGGCTTCGGCAGCATGCCCAGCTGGTGGACCACACGATATGGTGCAGCTCCCTACACTGGTGGAAACACACTGTTGTGGTCGGATCTATCTCAAGGCTATATTTGGAACGATGGCAACCCCTATATTGACAGTGGGTTTGCTAGACCAGGACTGTTGAATTTTATTCCAGTCGACAATTCGGGCAACTTATTGTCGCCAGCCGACATTCCGTTGTTTAGAAATACCAACTCTAGCAATGCATCTGACGCATTTATCTTGGGGCAACAAGGTCCAGTCGAAACTGCTTGGAGACGCAGCAGCGATTATCCATACGGAGTACAATTGGCATTGGCAGTTGCTAAGCCTGCGTTGTATTTTAGCACACAATTAGATACTAGTACTTTTTATACCAATCCCGTGACCGGGCAATTTAGCGATAGCAGTAATAGAAAAATAGCTCCTGGTCTTCTGAAAATAAATGGAGATGCTACCAGCGGTACAGTAAAACGGGCCAGCGGATATTTGAATTGGATTGGCGACAATATCAAAAACTTGGGCATGGATCCAGTAACAACATTGACTGAATATTTTTCTAATTTATCTGTGCAACTGAGTTACAAAGTTGGTGGATTTACCAGTCACGATCTGTTGACAGTGAACGTAGAGCAAACCTCGCCCAATTCCACTAACTCGAGCGTGGTTGTTCCAACAAACAATTGGGGTGTGTACTTAAACAAGTCAACACCGATTCAAAATGCCGAGTACAGTGCTGTTGTGGTCACAAAGACTGCAAAAGGATATTCGGTATCGGGCTATAGCCCAACCAATCCGTTCTTTACCATAATACCCAGTGTCAACAACAACGATAGCGAAACCATCACAGTAAATTCAACATCGGTCACAGTGTTCAATACACCGTCCAAGTTCTTGCATTCGGTTCCGTACGGAACCGAGTATACTCTTCAACAGACTGCGGACTTTTTGGTCAGCTATCAACGATATCTAGAACAAACAGGATTTATATTTAATACGTTCAGTACCGATCTTGGGGCCAATCAAGATTTCAAATTGAGTGTGAAAGAATTAATTTATTGGGCACAACAGGGATGGGAAGCCGGTACTGTTATTGTGCTTAATCCTGTGGCAAATCTTTTGAAAATTGATTCTTTACAATCGGTCGTGGACGAAGTTACCAACGTGGCCAATGGCAATAAGTTATTGGATCAAAATTTCTTGCCTATTAAAAATAACAATTTTGATATACAACGACTCCAAGGTCCTGGGTTGGCCAACGAGTTTGTTGTAAGCACCATTGACGGAACTGGTATTGCTTATGCAAAATTGAACCTAGTGCAATTTGAACATGTGTTGGTATTTGACAATGTAGACGACTTTGGCGACATAATCTATATTCCCGAATCGGGAACAAGACAATACCGATTGAAATTGTCGGGATCTAAAACAGGAAACTGGAACGGTGCACTGAGTGCTCCCGGTTATGTTTACAGTAGTCCTATTATAGATACTTGGAAGTCCGGCACCGATTACCGCACCGGTGACATTGTGAAACACAATAATTTTTATTATACAGCAACACAAGATATTCCAGCAGCTCAAATCTTCAACGGAATACTGTGGACTCAAATTCAACAGTCTAGTATTCAAACCGGACTACTACCCGGCCTAGGGCACAACGCACAAAAATTTGTCAACATCTACGACGTAGACAAACCGCCATTGGAAGAAGATCTACAGTTATACAGTGCCGGACTAATAGGATTCAGAGAACGACAATATTTGACCGATCTTGGATTATCGATTCCAACACAGACAAAATTCTACCAAGGATTCATCAAACAAAAAGGTTCAATGAATTCGGTAACAGCACTGACAAAAGCCAACTTTGATAACGTGCAAGGCAATGTCAGTGTATACGAAGAATGGGCGTTGCAAGTTGGACGTTATGGCGGAGTAAACTCAAATAACTTCAAAGAATTTATTCTAGACCAAAGTATTTTTACCACTAACCCGTGTGCATTTGTACTGACAAATACATTCAGTACCGGTAATATCATTGCCAACTTGACATTGGCAAATATTTATAATTCCAGTAATTTGTCAAGTACATCAACTGCAATCTACAACAATCGCGTTACAAATAGATTCAACACTGATTTGCCCGATGTGGGATACGTCAATTTACAAGATGTAGATATTACCGTATTTGATATCAATGCCTATACCGGGTCAGTTGCCGACATTGCAGTTGGGGATAAAATTTGGGTAGCAAAAAATTATCTTGGTGTTTGGGATATTTTGCGTGCAGGATCCACTGATCTCGTGGTAGAAAAAATAACCTATACCCTAGACACCTATGCCACTGTGGCACTCAATAATTCGCATTCGTTCAAGGCCGGCGACTTGTTTGTGTTAAAGAATTTTGGACACAATCTAGACAACATATACCAAATTGTTCGAGTACCCAACTCAACCAGCTTAGTAATCAGCATTACCAATCAAGCAGTGCTCAAACCCTTGATCAGAGTTTTGTCGTACTCGGGTTCGGGCGTTGTGTACAGTTTGTTTTCGGCAAAATATGCCAACACAACTGATTTAATATCGGCAACAGTGCCAGTACACGGATGGATAAACAACGACCATGTGTGGATAGATTCGGCCACCGCATTGGGATGGGGTGTATATACATTTAACAGTCCTTGGGCCAGCAATGCCGTGATAAAATCTACAGCACTGTCAGGCAACGTGGCAAACAACAACTACGGTTCTAGTGTACGTGTAAATTCTGTAACCGGAAATGTTTATATCGGCAATCCTGGTGCAAAACAAGTACAAGTGCTATCAAGTTCGTATGCATTTAATCAAATTATTGCCAACGTCGATGCCGGCTTTGGCTCCAGTATTGATGTTGGCGGTAATGTAATTGTTATCTCGGCCAGCAACAATGTACAAATTTATCAAACCGCAGGCAATACTGTCAGTTATGTACAAAAACTCACAGGAACAAACAATTTTGGCAACAGTATTGCACTCAGCGGAGATCAGCATTGGTTGTATGTTGGTACTCCAGGATCAAATACTGCCAATGTTTACTATACCGCAAATACCGCAGTATCAAATATTGTTTATTCTTACATAACAACCATCTCGGGATCCGGTGGTAATTTTGCACAGGCATTGAAAACAAACCTTGATGGATCAAAATTGTTTGTCGGGGCTCCGCTGGCCACTAACGGAAATACACAAGCAGGCAATGTTTATGTGTATACTCGAACTGGAAATGCTTTTGCACTCACACAAACAATAACCAGCCAACACAACAATCAAGGTGCACAATTTGGTACAAGTCTAACCGTTGATGCTCTTGGCGGCAATTTGTTTGTGGGCGTTCCCGGATCAACTGCCAGCGGATTCCAAAATGGCGTGGTCGAGCGTTGGACAAATGTCAGCGGCACTTATGTAAGAAATCAAGTTATTGCACACCCCTACACCGACAACGGCACAACATTTGGATCAAGTATTAGTGTAACTGGAGACAGCGAGATTTTGGCTGTGGGAAGCAGCAACAGTCCCTCAGAAGAACACACCACATTTGACAAAACTGCATTAACAATTGATGCCAATACAACTAGATTTGTCGAATACATCAACGGTAGCGGTGTAGTTTACATGTTTGAACCCGTTGTCAACGGTGCAGTAGCTAATGATCTCGGGCAGTATTTGTTTTCGCAAGAACTAGAAACTTCATTGAGTTCGGGCGATAAATTTGGATTTGCAGTAGATTCTACTAGATCTGCGATTGCAGTTGGTGCTCCGGGCTCGTTGAACAATGCCGGAGCAGCCTATACATTTGTGAACGAAAACAATTCAACTGCTTGGAATTTGACAAGACAACAAACTCCGCAAGTGGATATAAACAGTATCAGTAGAACATTCTTGTACAACAAAACCAACAACAATATCCTATCGGCACTGGATTTTATTGATCCCGCAAAAGGCAAGGTACTCAGTGTATTTGATCGCGATATAGATTTCAAATTGGAAACTGATCCAGCAAGATACAATCAAGGTACAGGAACAATTTATACTGACCTACATTGGGGACCAAAACAAGTTGGCAGTATTTGGTGGGATATAAGTACGGTTCGAGCCATTGACTACGAACAAGACACATTGATTTATAGACTCAACAACTGGGGAACCTTCTTTCCGGGCAGCAGCATCGATGTATACCAATGGATAGAAAGCACTGTGCTACCTAGTCAGTACAGTGCAAACGGCGGAGTCGGCACACCCAAAGATGTTTCAAATGCATCGTATAGCACTTACGGATATGTGACCGAATCGGGTGCTGTGCATTTAAAATATTACTATTGGGTCAAAGGTCTTGACACTATTTCTACAAACACCGGAAAAGCAAACAGTGTTCTAAGTATTGCTGCCGGAATAGAAAATCCGCAGGCTCAAGGCATACCTTATGCTACCATACTGCGTGATGATGCAATAGCATTATACAACATCACTGGACAATTGGTTGGCCAAAGTACGGTGTTGCAGTTGGGCAGTCAAGATCAAGATGCAAGATTGATACACAACGAATACGCCTTGGTACAAGAGCACAACCCCAAGAGCACAATTCCAGCATCAATACTACTGAAAATGATTGACAGTTTGTCGGGAATTGACGCATTTGGAAACGCAGTGCCCGATGTTGCGTTGATTCCAAGTCAGCGTTACGGAGTCGGTAATAGACCTATTCAGACCATGTTTATCAACCAAACACTGGCATTGAACAATTATTTTTCTCTAGTCAATCAATATTTGCAAGCATACCCAGTGGTAGAACGTAAATCATTGACCTTGCTCAACAGTCAAGAGAGTATTCCAACCAGCGATTCGGGTCAATATTCCATGACCGTTGACACCATTGAAGAATTAGGTTATATCAACACCGCTGGACTCGGCACAGGATATCGAGTATTGGTGTTGAATGATAGTACACAAAATACCAAATGGGCAATTTATTCGTTATTGAATACTGGAAAATTCAGTAGCACACCGGTTCTGGTGCAAAGTTATAAAACTAGCCTGTACTGGAATTATACCAATTGGTACGACAGCAGTTATGATCCAACAAGCAATCCCGATATCACAGTGGCAAACTTGTTGGAATTGGGCAAATTGACCCTAAAGGCAAATACTTATATCAAGGTTTTGAACAACGGAAATGATAATTTTGTTGTGTACTACATTGATAGTAATTTAAACAAAAATCTAGTGGGCATAGAAAACGGCACAATTCAAATCAGTACCGGCACAATACCGGCCAAAGAACTAAGACAAATACTGTTGGCCATGCAGGAAAATATATTCATTGACGACTTGTCCAATGAATATAATACAATTTTCTTTGCCATGATCAATTATGTATTGACCGAGCAAAAGAATTTGGATTGGGTATTCAAAACCAGTTTTATAAGTGCAACACAAGCGATTCGCAAACTACAAGAGTTTCCAATTTATACTCCAGACAATCAAAGTTTTTACTTGGAGTATATCAACGAAGTTAAACCGTATCGCACCATTGTTCGAGAATTTGTTGCTGATTATATCGGAAATGACACGTATGCTAGCGATGTAACCGATTTTGATTTACCGCCATACTGGGATGCCACATTGGGCGTTTATCGCAGCCCAACAGGATCACAAAGTTATGACTCGACAATTTGGCAAAGTGGAGTATACAGTCAATGGTACAACAACTACTCGTACGGAGTAGTGGATGTCTTAATTGGCACTCCTGGTCAAGGATTTTTGTTTGCTCCGCAAGTAACCATTGCGGGAGGTGGCGGTAGTGGTGCTACTGCAATAGCAAACTTAAATGCCACAGGCGGAATTGCTAGTATTACTGTATTGACTTCGGGTCAAGGTTATACCTCCGAGCCAACTATTATTATCAATGGCACTGGCAGTGGAGCAATTGCATACCCAGTATTGCGAAATATATTTACTGGTGACAATACCGGACACAATCTTGTACGCAGTATATCTACCACAATGCGATTTGATCGTGTAGACTACACCAACAGCAATACATTTGTATTTTGGAACACGATTACCAGTGCCAATGTTGGCGAATTTATCCCCAGCGGAACAATTGTTGTCAACAACGGCAGTCTATATCAATTGACTGCCAATTACACAGTCTATAGCAATTTGGCATTCCCTGCCAACTATACCACAATCACATCATCAGACTTTAATACTGCCAATGATAGAATTGTGGCATTTAACGGCAATATTGATCTAAGTCTGTCGCAATCGGGCATATCATATCCCGGTGTCATTGTTGACGGTAACACATTCCTGGGCAATGTTTACGATACAACAATTCAAAGCAGCTATAGCGACAGTCTCGGTGTAAATCCCGGGGACATCGTGATAGACGGCGGTGCCTACTACGATACATTCAATAGCCATGCACCCGAGGAACTGATTCCAGGGCGTGTTTTTGACAGTACCAACATTGAAGTATTTGACATAAGCGGTATAAGTTTTAGAATTTTTGACGACATGAATCAAAATCACAACTTTTATCGAATAGGACAAAGCCAAACCACACTGAGTCAAGACCTGTTATTGACCGATCAATTCATACATGTAGTTGACGCTAGTAAATTGCCACAACCCGACATTGTTTCAGCAACACCGGGTGTGGTATTTGTTAACGGCGAAAAAATAACTTACTACAGAAATTTTGCTTTTGAAACACCAACTGCTTGGACACCCAACACAGTAATTGCCACATCAAGCGTGGTGTCGTACAGTAACGTGTTGTATTTGACCACTGGAAATGTTTATGCAGGTTATTTTGCAAATATCACATCAAATGTTGTATCAATAACTGCAAATACTCTTGGACAAATACGTCGAGCCGTTGACGGAACTTCGCCAGGTTCGTTGACTATTCAACCGTGGCAACAGTTTACAAATTATCCAGTGGGATCGTATATTGCCTATTCGGGCAACACCTACGTGACAACGGGAAATACCTATGCATACAATGTGTCTTGGAGCCCAAATAACTCTAGCCTAACAACCAATAGCTATTTCTATTATTCGGGAAATGTGTACACAGCCACTGGAAATGTTTATGGTAGTACATTTGCTGGAATAAAAGCCAACACTGCTTTTGTATCCACTGGCACCAACTCGGGATTTGCAAGTATTCAGGCCAATTTGACATTTAAATTTACCGGAACCGAATCAGTACGTCACTTGAAAGGCCAATTTGTAGTGGATGCTAGCCAAGCTCAAGTTATTCCTGGCACTGCTACGAGCAACATACAACTTCGTTACTCTAACACATACTCTACCACAAGCACAGTAAGCTATGCGTTAAATTTGGTAACACCAGTAAGTGCCAATATTGGAGATATTTTGACTCAAGTCAAAACAATTACCACTGCTTGGACTGCAAATACAGCATTCAATGTGGGAACATTGTTGACCGATAATTCTACTGGAAATGTGTACACATATCAAACCACTGGCAATGTTTATGGAAGTTATTTTGCAAATATCACAGCCAATGTAATTTATTTGTTTACAGGAAATACAGCCAACACAGTTACAATGCGATCATTGCAGACAGTGACAAATTCAAATGTGGTTCCAGTTATTATATTGTCGGGTGCAATTCAAAACTTGCCCGAAGTATTTGATGGATCATTGGGATTTGATGCTAATGGCGATGACAGTGCCTATATCATTGTTTCTAGTTCGGCCCCGTCAACAAGACCAAATGTAATTATTCCGCTTTGGACTGCAAACACTTCGTTTACAATTCAGAGCACAATTCAATACAACAGCAATGTTTATACAGTGCTGGGCAATGTTTACGCACCCTATTTTGCCAATATATCATCGCAGTCAAATAATAGCAGCAACATCATACTGTCGTCAAACGCAAACGTGTTCTTGAACGGACCAGTATCAAATTACACCAGCCCGGGTGCTAGTCTGCAGGTTAACGATCAATGGCTTGATACCGTAAACGATTTAGTTTATTACTGGACCGGGTCGGCCTGGGCAGTATACACTCCGCCAATCACAGGAGCAGGATTTGATAATACATCAAGTCCGTTATACATTAACAATAACGTCACTTCAAGCTATATAGTGAACACACGCATACTTGGCGAAGTAAACAGCAGTGGACAAATTACAGTTCCGGCTGGCACTTACTTGACTCACGGTAATGTATGGTACAGCCAAGGAGTCGCTACTCCATCAAATGGTGCCGCATTGTATCAGCAGACCACAGCACAAGCTGTATTCTTGAAAGCTTCACCTGGAGGGTACGCACCATGATAAATAACATTAATCCCGTAACTACTCAATTGAAATCGGACACAAACAAGGAAAAAACAGTGGAAAACAAGCAAAAAAGACCCAATGAATCTGCCGGAATTTCGGTGCAAGGGCATATCAAGATATTTGATCCAGAAACCAAAGAAGTTTTTATTGACAAAAACAATGCCATTCACTATGAAAATTTCTCTGTGGCTTTAGCAAACAGTATTGCCAACAAGAGCGAAAACTTCATATACGAAATGGATTTTGGCAACGGCGGAACCAGTGTAGATCCTACCGGAATTATTACCTATTTGCCAACCAACACAACCGGGCAAAACGCCAACTTGTACAATCCCACATACAGCAAGATTGTGGACAATACCTCAATTGCCAATCCCGATCCAGTGAACAATTACATGAGTGCCACTCACATTCCGGGCACAGTGTATACCGATATCTTGGTAAGTTGCTTGTTGGATTACGGCGAGCCTAATGGACAACAACTATTTGACAACAGTACCAATTTGAATGGCGAGTATGTGTTTGATGAATTGGGACTTAGAGGAAAAAGCAGTGATGGCACAGTGGGCCTGTTATCAACTGGATTATTGCTGACACATGTGATATTTCACCCGGTGCAAAAAGCTCTGAACCGATTGATTCAAATTGATTATACTGTGCGTATTCAAACTTTAACTAATTTAAGTACTCAAGGATAATATTATGAGTTACACAATAAACACCACCAGCGGCAATGTTCTAGTAACATTGTTGGATGGAACCATTGATTCCAGCACGGGCTTAACCTTGATCGGTCGCAATTATCCCAGTTACGGACTGTTGCAAAATGACAATTTTGTGCGATTGTTGGAAAATTTTTCTGATTCAATCCCCCCAACCCAGCACAGTGCACTGAATCCATTAACCGGAATGTTATGGTATGATTCCGGCAATGCAACAATAAAATCATATGATAGCATAAATTGGAATCCTGTTAGCGGACGACTTGCATCGGGAGTAGATCCAAAAACTTTAGGCAATATAACTATACATACAGGTGATCAATGGTGGGATATTACTAACCAGCAACTAAACTCATGGAATGGTACTAGTTGGCAATTGATTGGTCCAGCATACACTGCCTCACAAGGCAAAACTGGGTCTTTGGTAGAATTAGTAACAGCCACAAACTCCAATGTGTACACAGTGGTCAACACATACACCAATGGAAATTTAGTCAGCGTTACCAGTGCCAACAGTTTCACGCCAACCGGTACTTTATATTCGGGAATTGCCACAATACGACCTGGAGTTAATTTACCTTCAACAAATCAATTTAGCGGAAATGCCACAAACAGCTTTGCACTGGGCGGGGTGGCTGCTGCAAATTACGCCAGAACCGATATTGCATCCGCTTTTGCACAAAGTGTTTCGGTTGGCGGTACTCTAACATTGACCAACGGAATTATTTCGTACTCGGCCGGCACGCTCACTTTGCAAAACACAAATCTAAATGGCAATATTGCAGTTGTCACTAATACCGGCACAAATACCAATGTACTAAATGTAAACGGCAGTACAGGACTAGTTACAGTAGCCGGAGATCCCACAAACAATTTGGGAGTTGCCACAAAACAATATGTTGACAATTCCACTTCGAATATCAACTCCGCGGTAGCAGCTCAAATATCTACCATCAACGGAAATGTAGGGCAATTAAGAGCCGATTACTTTGCCAATATTGCTTCGGTACAGTCGGCAATAAACAGCAACGTAAACACCTTGCAGTCACAGACCATTGCCAATACCAATATGTTAATTGCCGAGTTGGCATCTAACGTGACAACGTTTTCAGCCAACATTGCAAGTTTAAATGCCAATCTTGGCACAGTGATCTACACCGATTTGCCACTGTTAGCCCCTTTAGCAAGCCCGTCGTTTACTGGAACACCAACAGCACCTACTCCAGCTGGTGGAGATAACAGTGGAAATATTGCCACTACTGCATTTGCGGCCAACATTTATACAACATTGTACAACGGATATCTAGGGGCAGTAAGTCAAGAAGTAACCAATAGAAATTCGGCTATAGCAACAGCTGTCACAGGCCTGGCACCAAATGCCAGTCCGCACTTGACCGGAACACCAACAGCTCCCACACCTACCACTGGTGATTCATCTACATCCATAGCTACAACAGCATTTGTGGCCACTGCAATTACAAATGCAACTGTAACTTTCCCGCACATTACCTACGGAACTACTCCGCCGCAGAACGGTCAAGGCAACAATGGCGATTATTACTTTCAATACGTATAAATTATGACAATGTATGTTAATCAGGGCGGCACTTGGCGAACAATAGCCCAGCCCAAAGTAAAAGTAGGCGGCACTTGGCGAACCATCGTTGGCGGTTGGGTTAATGTAAACGGAACTTGGCGAAGATATTATCCAGGAACAGTAGAAGCCACCATTTTAGTAGTTGGTGGTGGTGGCGGGGGTGGTATTGGAGCCGGAGACGAAGGTGGCGGCGGAGGCGGAGGCGGAGGTGTGGTATTGGTTAACAATGTTATATTGGACGCTACTCAAACCTATGCCGTTACTGTGGGTGCTGGCGGCCCGGTTGGATCCAATGGCAAAGACTCGTCGTTTAGCGGTAGTTTTTCTGCACCGCCGGGTACAAGTCTTGGAGCAACTGCTTCATACAGCAATGCAGTTATACCGCCCAGTGACAATATTTCAGATACCTGTTTCCCGGCCGGGTCTCAAGTGCTAATGGCCGATTTAACTTGGAAAAATATTGAATCAGTACAAGTTGGCGAGCTGATGTATAGTGTCGATGGTCCTGCAGAATGCGTTAAAGAATATGTAACTACTCTGGGCAACAGACGCATGATAACTTTTGCTGACCAAAGTATATTTTGGAGCGAAGAACATGCATTTTGGACTAGAGAAAATGATCGTGATTGGTGGTGGAGTTACAATGCCGACAGATGGCGTGGGGAAGTCGAGCGGGGTGTGATCGGTGGCTTACTGGATAACAACAGTATTAGAACTGGAGAAATTGAACAAGAGTATGCACACGTCAATGGCTGGCGTAGACAAAAAAGTCAAGTTGCTGTGGGCATGTACTCTGAAAACTTTCCGTTGTATGTGCCACTAACCAACGGGGAACCCATTGTGGTCAATGGCTATCTTGTTGGTGCCGGAGTCAACGAGCATGCATTTGATTACACCAAGATTGATTGGGATAAAATTATAGCCCAATACAAAAACATGGAGACTGTGTAATGCCGTTTACTATTAACCCATTGGTTGCACCGGGAACAGTGATAAATGCCATTGGCGGCGGTGCTGGCGGGGCAAGTAATCTAAGTAGCCAAATTTTTGGCAATGGCAATTACGGAGCACCGGGCGGAAGTGGCGGAGGCGGATCAGGCCCGGGGCAGTATTATCCCGGCGGACCAGGGGTACCAGGCCAGGGCAATGACGGTGCCGGTGGCCCGCACGAAGCACCTGGTGGTGGCGGAGGCGGAGCTTCGGGAAAAGCTGGATCTGCTGGAGATTATACTTCGGGTGGACCGGGAGTGACTTTACTGGGATATGCAGTAGGTGGTGGTGGTGGCGGAGGCCCCAAATATGGATCGGGCGGCGGCTTGCCTGGTGGTGGTGGCGGAGGCGGGTATGCCCCAACACCTACTGACAATGGCGATTAGTCTGGTCCCGGTGGAGACGGTATAGATTAATACAACAAGCATCAAGGGAAAATATTGTGGCAACTTATGATAAAAACGGACAGAACGGAACTGGGGGCGGTGGAGCTGGATCCAGCTCGTGGAGTCAGTCGGGCGGAAGTGGCGGTTGCGGCATTGTGGTAGTGCAATATAAAGCTCCTGTTCCGTATTTTGTTGGCGGGCAAATAACCTCAGACGGAACCACAGTGACTCATGTGTTCAATTCGGCCGGAAACTTTTCGCTGAGCCCGTTGTCGTAGCATTTTGGATAAGTATAGTATAAAGAGAACGAAACATGCCTTATACAGTAACAGCAAGCGATGGTGCAATTAATATCACAATACCCGACGGTACTGCAGATACTACCAGCACCAATTTAACTCTGCCCGGACCCAACTATGTTGGATACGGACTACAACTCAACGAAAATCTATTGGATTTATTGACCAATTTTGCATCAAATTCGGCACCAATTGGCAATAACGTTGAAGGACAACTTTGGTTTAATAAAACCAATCAAACCCTGAATGTATTTGCCAATGTTGGTACACAAAATCAATTCATCACAGTGTCGGGAATTATAGTTGATACCAATCAGCCGGTAATTGGGCAACCGGGTAATATGTGGTACAACCCAAATACCAATCAAATTTTTATGTACTCTAATGGTACATACAATCTGATAGCCCCGTTATACACTACACAACAAGGGCCTAGCGGGGCAATACCGGCACAGATTGGTGATCTAAATGTACTCAATGCCACACACAATGTAATCAAGTTAGAATACGGCGGAACTGTTATTGCAACCATTAGCTCGGACAATTCGTTTCAGCCTACACCGGCCATCACTGGATTCCCATATATCAATCAAGGTATTACGATTAACAATACACTGACTGCGACCAAATTAAATTCTAATTTGACCGGTAATGTAATAGGAAATTTAACCGGCAATGTCACTGGCAACGTGATTGGAACCACATTGGTGGGCAGTTTAACTGGAAATGTACAAGCAACTTCGGGAACTATAACCACCTTGATTAGTTCTAATTTGACTGCCACTAGCGGCAATGTAACTGGATTGGTCAATTTAAGTGCCACAAATTTGACCGCTACCAATGCTACAACCACTACACAAGTGTCTACTAACTTTAGCACCAGTAATATATTGGTAACTGGCGGAAGTATGGCTGGATTATCTACAGTATCGGCAACAACAACGGCAACAACAAATTTAGTCACAGGAAATGCACAAATCACTGGGGGTGCAATATCAGCAACTCCAATATCAGGCAGTACCGGATCGTTTACAACTCAAGTGTCTACTAATTTCAGCAGCGGCAATGTGTTGATCACGGGCGGACATATCAACTCGGTATCCAATATAACAACCACAACAGGAACCGTAACAAATCTAATCAGCAGCAATGCACAAATCACTGGGGGTGCAATATCAGCAACCCCAATATCAGGCAGCACTGGAGTGTTCACAATTGCCAACATATCGCTTTTAGGGGCAGGCACAATACAAGCAGCCACTATTGGCAATGTGGGTACATTGTTAACAGGAACATTACAAACTGCGTCGCAAACCAACATAACTGCGTTGGGCAATATTACAACTGGTATTTGGAGTGCAACCACAGTGGGCACCACACATGGTGGAACTGGACTAAACTCGTTTACTTCTGGCGGTGCGGTTTATGCCACAAGTACATCGGCACTCGCTACTGGCACACTGCCGCCAACTGCAGGCGGAACTGGAGTAGCAACATTATCGGGAGTGGTATACGCCAATGGTACTAGTGCGTTTACAGCAGCCACTGGAACACAAATAGCAACAGCCATTGGATCTGCAGCAGTAGTAAATGCCAACAATGCAGTGGTAGCAGCCAATGCTTCGGCAGTGTCTACAACTAATTTTACTATGTATCAATCGGGTAGCAAGTTGTACTTTGCTTATAATGGCGTTCCCATAGCATCATTGGATTCAAGCGGACATTTTACTGCGGCCAATGATATTTCGGCTTTTACAACACCATAATATGACTCTACCCAGCACTGGATCAATATCAATTTCCCAAGCCGATGTAGAAACTTTACAAACGCCTACTACCAGTATCAGCATGAATAACAGTTTGATTAGGTTTTTGGCCAATCACCAAACTGCAAATTCGGCTATATCTATGTCGCAATTGTATGGATCAAGTTATGTGGTTGCTGCCGGAGCATTGTTTACAACTGTTGGCAGTTATCTGTATCAATTGCCAAGAACTTCGGGCCCAACTATCAAAATAGTATCCATAGGTGGAGGTGGCGGTGGTGGCGGAGGCTCGGCACGAACTGCTCACAATCCGCGAGGACCTGGTGGCGGTGGTGGAAGCGGTGAAATTACCCTTGCTACAGTGACAGTGACTCCGGGGCAGTATATCTGGATCACTGTGGGCAGCGGCGGGACCGGCGGAGGTGCATGCGACGGGCATTACAGTCCGGGAACGTCTGGCGGAACTGGCAGCTACAGTGGAGTAAGTATAAACAATCCAGCATCTTCCTTTTCGTTGACAGCTGCGGCCTGGATCAGTCTAGCTTTTGGCGGCCTGGGCGGAGATCAGGGATACGATGTACCATTTGGTGCTGTATGCTATGGCGGTGCAGCCGGATCGGGCGGTGTAGGAACTGATATTGCCAGCTATGCTCAAGCCGGAGGAAATGCACAATACGGGGTAACATCAGGTGGTGGCACCGGTGGGCAAGGATTCAATATAACCACTACTGTGGGAACTGAACCTACATATTCTGTAGGATCATCGGGATCGGGCGGAGTGGGCAACGATCCTGGAGGATCAACTTATGCCACTACCGGAACAACATACGGTGCCGGGGGCGGAGGTGGCGGAACCAATAACGAATTTGCCGGCGAAGGCCCGGGAATTAACGGAGCTCCGGGATCACAGGGTGCAGTATTTGTATGGTGGGGATACTAAGCCGTAAACAACACTAAATATACTAATATAGCGATCAAAGGAATTTAAATGGCATACACTATTAATCTAACCAACGGAGCAACATTGATTCCTGGCGGATTATCTGACGGTACCGTCGACACAACACATACAAGTTTGGTATTGATTGGTAAAGATTTTGCCAACTACGGTACTTACCTAAACGATAACTTTGTACATTTATTAGAAAATTTTGCAAATAACTCGAGCCCGGCCAATCCGCTTAAAGGTCAACTGTGGTGGGATACCACAAACAACGTATTAAAAGTCTATTCAGGCACAAGTTGGAAAATATCAACCGGTGCTACCAGTGCTCCTTTTGCAAGTCCGCCAACTGATTTGAGTCTACTGGGCGGCGATTTGTGGTTTGACACTACAAATAATCAGTTAAAAGTATATTCGGGCAGCAGTTGGATTACAGTAGGCCCTGCAGCTACTACTGCAACAGGTAATACTGGAGCATTTCCGGCCTTGATGACTGATACTTCTAGCGGAGTACACATTGTAATACAATTATTATTCAGCAATTCGTTGTATGCCGTAATATCAAAAGACACTTTTTCAACTTCACTGTCGGGTTTTAGTCCGACAATTGTGGCTGGTATAAATTTTAGCACCACAGCCAGTCCAAGTTGGGCTTTGAGTACGCAATCTCAAAGTGCAACAAATTTGACATTGGCACAACGCGACAGTGGCGGAGGATTGACTGCCAGTACTTTTTATGCCACAACCGGCATACTGCCAACAGCCAATGCCACAGTTAATTTGGGCAGTACCACTGCTTGGTTTAACAATGTTTATGGTACAAGTTTACATGCTCAATATGCCGATTTGGCCGAACGGTTTGAAGCAGATGTAGAATACGAAGCCGGGACTGTGGTAGAATTAGGCGGGCCAGCCGAAATTACCGCGGTTGGTTCAGAATTAAGCGAAGATGTATTTGGAGTCATAAGTACTAATGCAGGCTATTTAATGAATTCTCGAGCCGGCAACAACAAAACACATCCCCCTGTAGCTGTTCAAGGCCGAGTTCCTGTTAAAGTAACCGGAAAAGTACGCAAAGGCGATCGTTTAGTCAGTGCCGGAAATGGTTTAGCTAGAGCAGGTAAACGGTCCGAGCTGACAGCTTGGAATGTTATTGGTCGCAGTCTAGAAGATAAAACAACAGTGGGTGAGGGAATTGTCGAAGCCGCAGTTAAGATGAACAGTTAAGGATATAACACAAAATGGCATACAGTTCAGGTGGCTTGATAGCAGCATCGGATTACAACGGATTTGTGGGCTCAAGCCCTAGTGCCGTTAGCAATACAATCAATACAGTTTGGGCCACCGGAAGTGGTGCTTGGGGCTACGGACAAACTGCTCTGTCACAGGTAAGCAGCAGCGGATTGGTCACTGCAACTCAATGGGCCAGTGCCATTAACACGCTAAACAGTATTCAAACACATCAAACCGGTAGTGGTACAGGACTTACAGCTCCCACTACTGGAAGCCTAGCTACATATTTGGGATCGTTTAGTTCAAGCATTAACTCTGCCTATGGCAATGCACTAGTATTTGCTTCTCAAGGAACCACAGTAACCAATGCCAATATTGCAGCGTCAGACGTTGCAGCCAATACAGCCAGCCCGGTATCGTATACTGTGACACGTACTGCAACCTTTGCCAGTGCTGACCAAGCAAGATATTTCTTCAACGCCGGCGGGCAATTGAATTATACCATTGCTGGAGTAACCAACAATGACGGAACTAGTCGTAGTGGAGACCTGGTAACTTTACTAGCAACCAACCTTAAAGGCATAACAGCATTTAGAGCCAACACCAATGGTGGAAGAACTGGCTCGGGTGGTACAGTAAATACCAATACCACCAATATTGGCTACTATGGACTTACTACTAGCAATGTTACTATACAACAAATCACTAGCACTACCAGTGGATATACTAGCGATTATGCAAACGTACAAGTTAAAACCAATGGTGTGCAAGGAACCAACAACGACAACGGGTCGGTCGTTACATTTTATCTAAATGTGTACAGTGCCAGTCGTCCCACATTGCCAGCAGCACCTCCTGCAGGACCAGGCGGTACTCCGGGAATTAGTAATACTGTAGTAAATGATACTATAAATGTTACCATACAACATCACATTGATATTGTTTATCCGGAAACAACCAATTTAAGCAACGTGTGGGGTGCAGTTACAATAGCATAAGAGAATATAAATGGCTTATAATCAGGGTGGATTAATCGAAGCCAGTGACTACAATAATTTTTTAAATGGGTCAAATCAATTAAATAGTATTTGGAGCACTGGAACTGGCAGTACCGGGTACGGTCAAACCGCTTTGAGTGCAGTGAGCTCGACTGGATTGGTTAGTGCTAGCCAATGGTCCAGTTTGATCAACACATTAAACAGTATTTCGGTACATCAAAGCGGTGTTGGATCGGGAATAAGTTCGGTTACTTCGGGCGGTACCATATACTATCTCTCGGCATTGAGCAGTAGTATCAACACAGTTTATACCAATAGATTAACAAAAGCCACTCAAGGCACTACCACAACCGGATCAGTGTTCAGCCCAAACTACACTGTATCCAGTACGACCGCAGCACAAACCTGGAGCTTTACTCGCACTGCAACATTTGGCAATGCCGACCAAGCCCGATACTTTTTTAACTGTGGCGGACAACTGAATTTTGTCACTACCAGTGTAACCAACAACGATTCCAGTGTTCGTAGTGCCGATTGGGTAACATTGATTGGTACCAATTTCAACAGCCTCCCGGCAATAAACTACAACTCCAATGGCGGACGCAGTGGTATTGGTGGAACTGTTAATACTGCTGTTACCAATTTGGGATATTATGGACTGACAACTAGCAATGTGACCATTAGCAAAATAACAACATTATCGCCAACCTACACTGGAGACTATGTTGTAATGTCGTTGGGATCCAACGGCACACAAGGCACACATGGCGATACTGGATCGGTTATTTACATGAATTTTACAGTATTTTCAGCTTCGACGGCTTCGGCATTTAACGAAAGTATAAATGTTACATGGAATCACAGAATCGACGTAGTCTATCCAGAAACCACCAACTTGTCAAATAGTTGGGGCACAGTCACAATAGCATAACCAAACTCATTGACATCAACACTGTAGCATGTTATACTGTGTAGATGGACTTAGACACACTCAAATCATACATCACAGTAGCCACAGACTATCAAGTTAACAAACGCATACTCCGCGAGAAAATCCAAACCGATTTGCATTTTGCCTACAATGGCGGCTTGTTCAAAGCCACTCCCGAATTGATTTTGTTTGCAAATGCATGGCCTCGTACTCAAGACTTGTATTTGGAAGACACATATCAAAATCCCATACACATTCCCGATCCTGAATCGTTTGCTGAACAATGCAAAGAATGTTATTCTAAAGTGATGAACCGTTGGCATCAACAACATGACGAACTCAAAAAAATTAGAAAAATCCACTTCAACCGCTAGAGGTGTTGTTGTATTTGCATTTAACACCGAGACTGTTGACTATGTAAAGATTGCAGATCAAACCAGTCAATTGGCCGGCCACTACATGGATTTGCCCGTCACACTAATAACTGATCATGATGCAGATCCCAAGTTTAGATACGACAATATCATAACAATAGATAAACAAGGAGATAATTTTAGAGATGGAAGCGTACAATGGAGAAATCGTGGACGACATTGGGCATACGCTCTCACGCCCTATGAAGATACTATATTGCTTGATTGCGACTATTTGGTGCTTGATTCCAGTCTCGATCGTTTATTTGATACAGACTTTGACTACAAACTAATGCACCATAACACAAATTATGCGGGTGCAGTATATGAACGCATGGGCGAGACTAGCTTACCGTTTATCTGGGCCACAGTGATACTATTTCGCAAATCTAAAAAATCTGAATTGTTATTCGATCTAGTGGGAAAGATACAACGCAATTACGATTATTACCGAGCATTGTATAACATTCGTGAAGGTAATTATAGAAACGATTATGCGTTTGCTATTGCTAACACGATCTTAAACGGATACAACTTGAATGAAGATCAGGGCATTCCGTGGCCTATGTTTACTATTGAAGAAACGATTGATCAAGTATTGTATGACGACAATTTTTTATATGTTTATAGTGAAGGTGCAGGGAGAATAGTGCCAAGACAAAACACACACATCATGGACAAACAATATCTACAAAGTCCGGACTTTGAACAATTGGTAAATGGATTAATGGTATGAGTCAACATCAAGAACAACAGGGTTTTGTAACCTTTGCAATTAACACGCCCGAAGTTGACTACGGACGATTGGCATATCTTCAATGCTTGAATGTTAAAGCCACGCAACAAGAGAACCGTTATGCGGTTATTGCGGATGAAGCAACATACAATTCATTTAACAAAAAACAACTCAACGCATTTGATTATGTTATCAGACTGCCTGAGGGATTTGAACAAAATCCCTTTGTTGCAGAACCTTATGTGTTCTCGCTTACTCCGTTTAAAGAAACTATTAAACTAGAAAGTGATTTATTGTTTACCCGCAGTATAGATCACTGGTGGACTGCATTTAGACTTCGTGATGTTTGTTTAGGTAATGGTGCCAAAAATGTTATGGACACACCCAGTGCGGTTAGAAAATACAGACAACTATTTGATGCAAATCAATTACCTGATGTTTATACAGGCTTGATGTATTTTAGATACACGCAAACTGCCAAACAATTTTTTGAACTTGCTAGGTTTGTATTTCAGGAATGGGATTTTATTAAAACTTATCTTGAAGGTGTAGACCTAGAACTAAAGCCCACAACCGATGTTGTGTATGCATTGGCGGCATTGATTTTGGGCGAAGAAGCAGTCTTGATGCCTAGTATGGATTTTATAAACTTCGTACACATGAAGTCGGGCTTCAATGGATGGAGCGATGCACGTAGTTGGCTAGAGACTGTGATGCACGAGCGTGATGGTGATATTATACGCATTAACAACTTAAATCAATACGATCCGGTTCACTATCATGACAAAACATACGCCACACAGGAACTAATAGAATACTATGAATCAAAAGCCTAAAATTTTTATTGGTGGAGATAGCTGGGGTTGCGGCGAATGGATAGGGCATAAAGTGACTCATCGTGGACTAGAACAATATTTTTTAGATGTAGGATATACTGTTATAAATTCATCTAGACCGAGCAGCTCAAATATACAATCAATTATACGTTTAGATGAATCCCTCAAAATTTTCAATAATGATATTATTCTGTGGATACAAACAGATCCTATCAGGGACGTAAGTATAGATAAAAGTCAAGCTCTAGATGTACATAAATTAAGAGATGGTATTGAAAAGTTTGGAGGATTTGTAAAATTTATGGAGTTTTTGCTTCATGAAAATTATAAAAAATTAAATGATATTGCAAAAGAAAACAATACTGTTATACATTTAATTGGCGGAATGACAAATGTGATGGAAAATATTGCTAGTGATTTTAAAAATTTAAATGTAGTAGTACAATCGTGGCATCATCTACTGGTAGGTAACATCCCGCAATATTCCGAATGGTACAAGGAATTATATTTGGGAATTTTAAGTAAGAATATAAATGAATTTTCTTTACAGTTATACGAATGGAAAACAAAATCTAAATTGGTCAACGAATTATACACAATAACAAAAAAATGGGATCAGTTCCAATCATTGGAGAATATATATCCAGACCGAGCACATCCAAGTAGACACGGCCATAAAAAACTTTTTGATTATATCATAAATGAATTAAAACTATGAGTAAAGATTTTTGGCACGAAGTTGAAAGTTTAATCAAACCCGTACCCAAATTGGAATTAGAGTATAGGCTATATTATGACGAAGAAGGTAATATTGTTTCTTGTTCCATGACAGATCATCCCAAAAGCGGTGAATATATTGTTGTGACCCGACAAGAATATGATACATACTTTACATATCAAGTTATTCGTGGACGATTAGTAAAAATCGAACAAGATGCCAAGTATCGTGTGCAATTGGAAAAGAGTAATAAGGGATTTCAAGTAGTACGCGGACATGCCGGACTCGTAATAGAAGATGAAGAATATAACGACACAGAATACTATGAAAGAACCAATTAACTTACTGGTAAATGGTGCCAGTTTTAGTCGAGGCCCAACTGCCTGGCCTTATCATCTTGACGGTGTCAATTTGACCAATTTGGCCTGTGCCGCTGCAGGTAATACCTATATTCATGACACCACTATTTCAGAATTGGCCAATAGAAAATATGATTTTGTTGCAATTATGTGGACTGAGCCGGCGAGAACTGATATAAAAGTCTCAAACATAAATGTATTTAATACGTCAACTTATACCAGCAAGTATCAATCAACAAAAAACGATTGGCAAGGAAAAATAATTTATCCCGTTAACGATCAAGACTATGTTGAAAAAAATTGGGTGTTTGGTTGCGGATATATCAATAAAGAATCAGAGTTATTAAAAACCAAATTATTTGACCAGTTATACCGTTACCAGTCAATTGAACAACTAGTTGAAAAATCCTTGATACATATGATTTCTTTGCAAGGTATATTGAAGTCAATAAATATACCGTATTTGTTTATGTATGATAACGATTATTCTGGTGACTTTCAAAAGTTTTCGGCATTGTATAATGTTCTGGATCAAGCCAATATCTACATCACCAATAACATATATGCTATAACAAAACAAAACAACTGGTACGACGAGGACAAACATCATCCCGGCCCAGAAGCACACAAAAAATGGGCTGAATTAATTAATCCTTTTATAACAAAATGACACAAGATTTGATTGACATAGCCGATTTAGATGTAGTATTTTTAACATACGACGAACCACGACGAGAAGAATTTTGGATACAGATTCAAAACATGGTGCCTTGGGCAACAAGAGTGGACGGTGTAAAAGGAAGTGATGCAGCTCACAAAGCAGCTGCTGATGCCAGCACTACTGATCGTTTCGTGCTCATTGATGGCGACAATATTCCCGACGCTAGTTTCTTCAACTTACAGTTGGATTCACGAATCAATGCTCGTGGGGTATTTCGTTATCGTGCTAGGAATAATATTAATGGCTTGATGTACGGCAACGGCGGATTGAGCATTTGGCACAAAGACTTTGTGTACAACATGCGGACACACGAGAATACAGATGGCTCAGATGCAACTGCTGTGGAGTTTTGTTTCCACCCGGACTATTGGGCTATGCATGACTGCTATAGCACCACATACCCTGATGCCACCGCATTCCAAGCATGGCGAGCCGGCTTTCGTGAAGGTGTTAAAATGTGTTTGGACCGTGGTGCCAAGCCCTCAATCTCGGAGTTTAAAACTCGTGTAGTCGGTCGCAACATGGATAACCTAAGCATATGGCACAACGTGGGTGCTGACAATGAGATGGGCATTTGGGCCATGGCCGGTGCTAGACAAGGCACATATAATACAATGCTCTCGGACTGGGATTATCGAGAGGTGCAGGACTTTGCGATGTTAAAAGACTATTGGGAAGAGACGGTGCAACATTTCAATCCGGTAAACTTTTTCCATAATTATCGAGAAGAATTAACACAACGTTTGGGCCTGCCCATGGTTGATTTAGATGCTGAACAAAGTAGATTCTTTAAGCATCATTACAAAAGTAATTTTCGAAACACAGGACCCATGGTACGAGAATGATCAAAGAAGTAAAATTAAATTACGACTTATCGGTATTTTTAAATGCCGATTACACCCAACACGAAGGTAGTTGTATCAAACATCAGGTATACGAATTGACCGATGTGCACGAAAAGTTTGGCGGGTTCCCTAAAACCTATAAGTATGATAATACTCTTATAAATCAATTATGGTGGGATAGCACACAAGTCGATTTTAAAGACATTGGCAACCAATTGGGCATGGAAGTAATTACAGTAAGCAGTATTTTACAACCTCCAGGATGTGTTATACCCTTGCACAGAGACACCTTTTTTCAAATTAACCAACGCTATCCCGATCGCAAAGAATTAAAAGTACGTGCCAACATTTATCTTGAAGATTGGAAAACAGGTCATTTTTTACAATATGATGACATTGTGATATCAAATTGGCAAGCCGGTACTGGATACTTGTGGGACAGTAGTGTGTTACACCTAGGTGCTAATGCCGGAATGGAGGACAAATACACATTGCAAGTGTCGGGATTTTATCATGAATAACACTAATTTGGATTTTCGATTACTACATGATTCGGGCAAGATTTTGTGTTTTGTCGGGCACTCGTATGGCAATTTTACACTGTTTAACTATTTTCAACCAACAAGGCCCTGCGAAATATATCGTATCGAAGAAATAGAAAACAATTCCAGTGATTGGTTTGATGCCAGACAGTTTATATCGGTATCGGCCGATATTGCATTGAAACGACGCATTGTTGACTCGTTACAAAAACACAATCCCGATTATTTCAGCGTTGTGGCTGCTCGATGCCATATTGGATTCAATGTCGAGATCGGACGCGGAACGTATATCAGTGATTTCAATACCTTGTTGGACAACACTGTGGTAGGCAACTATGTGGTAATAACACACTACGTGTCCTTGAGCCACGAAGTCAAGATTGGAGATTATTGCCATATTGGCCCAAGTGCGTATTTGTTGTTTACCAACTTGGGAGCAGGATCGTATGTTGCAGCCAAATCAAATTTTTTAGGAAAAACCAAATCACCAATCACAACTGCTGACCATTGCAATTACTTGATTGGATCAACAGTGACAAAAAATATAACAGCGACTGGAACTTACCACAACAATAGGCATTTGAATTCCAATTCAAGCCTAAACACCAAGATAGATTGATATGAAACGAGCCGTTATTTGCGTGGAGAATCCACAAGACTATATTTCTAAAATAACTGATTACAGTCAAATGATAATAAATCCCTTGGCCAATGCCGATAGGAATCAGTACCTTCTGGACCATTCGGATTGGAGTTTGCTTATCACTGATCAAGGCGAGCAATATCGCAACGGCGGCGATTACGATGAAGCTGTTTTTTTGTATACTTCGGGAACCACTGGCGACAGTAAATTTTACAGCTTTACACAAAGCCAATTGGATATAGTAATTGACAATGTGATATCCGAATACAATTTGACTGCAAATGATATCTATGCCTCGCTTATGCCACTGTGGCATCCATACGGGCAAACTTTTTATCGAGTGGCCAAAAAAGTCAATTGCGAAGTACATCATTACTCGATTAAAAACTGGAGTGAAAGTCCCAAATGCAATCCAACATTTATTGCATCTGCTCCGGTTTTTCTAAAAACATTGGCCAAATTTGATTTTACCAATTTGGATTTTATTATTTCGGCCGGCGGAGCATTTGCAAACATAAATGAATACAACGAGTTCAAGAACAAATTCAACTCGATCATTTTGGAATCATATGGATTGACCGAATCGTTGGGACATTGTTTTACAAATCCACGTTATGGCGAACATAGATATGGCACAATAGGATTACCGTTTGGCCTAGAAGCCAAGATAGATCAAGACAATCATCTACATCTACATGGACCGGCCTGTGCCATGCCCGGCTGGTTTGATACCGGGGATCTAGCACAACAAGACGACAAGGGCTACTACAAACTGTTGGGTAGAAGTGACGATATAATACGAACAAAGGGAGTAAATATAAATCCTTTAAGTATCGAGAAACAACTGCGAGAAAATATTCCGGGACTAGTAGAATGTGCAATATTTGGAACTGATCGTATAAACTGTGTGTATGTGGGTGACGCGACACCGGATCAAATACAGAAATTTTTACTTGGACTTGGCTCGCATTGTCGAGCAAAAAACATAGTAAAAATGGATGCACTGCCGTTGAATGTTTCGGGAAAAATTTCAAGGTACTACCTAAACAATTTATTTAAATCATGATAAAATTAGAATCACGAGACGGTCAAATTTGGAATCTTGAAAGCAAAGTAGTTGAAATTATCAATGAAGCAATTGCCACAAAAGGCAGTATTGTAATTGATTTCAACTACGAGGGGCCTTGCCTGCGTTCTTGTGGATTTTATCAATTACTAGACAGTGTAACAAAAACTTTCAATGTTGATAAATCGAGATTTGTAATACAGACTTGTAATGTGGAAGAATGTCATGATGAATATAAAATATTGATCAAAGATAATATTTGGCTAATTGAAGCCAAAAAATTTAGTAATGTGTTGGCACAGTCAAAAAATCCCGATTTAAAAACAGTAGGTTGTTTTATTGGAAAAACCAATTGGGCTAGATTGATATTGGTCGCCTGGCTTGATCTTAATTACCACAAGCAATCGTTATTGACCTGTCATCACAACAACAATGGCGAGATGCATCGTTCAGCACTACAGTTATCAGAGATAATGAATCGCAGTGCCGATGACATTGATGCAGCCACAAAATTTTTAAAAACTTGTCCTAGAACTCTTGAAAAATACGAAAAAAATTCTGATTTTTTACAAAATTATAATTATTCAACAAGTACAAAATATCAAGGAAGTTTAACCACAATGAGTTCATTGACTTTTGGATTTTCAAAAGTCTATTCAGACATATTTTGTGAATTGGTATGTGAAACTTATTACAGTGGATTGACCTTCTTCCCCACAGAAAAAACATTTAAGCCCATTATACAACTGACACCATTTATTGTGTTTGGTCCGCAAGGCCATTTGTCCAATTTGCAAAGATGCGGATTTAGAACATTTGGCAATTACTGGGACGAAAGTTACGATGATTTTGCTGGAATAGATAGAATAGACAAAATCAAAAAGATAATATCAACATTGTGTATGCAAACTCAAACACAATTACAAGACATGTATCATGACATGATGCCGATACTACAACACAATCAAAATAGATTATCAAAAATCACTCCCGGGGAATTAAAACTTGGATAAAAGTAACTTCATGGCCAATGCCGAATGGATGCGGGACAATCTTGGACCCGCACTCTGCTTGGCCAAATGGAAACAAGTAAGCCTACACTTGCCCACCGGACTCAACAACAGTTGTTATCATCCGCCACTGCACGCTATTGCCGCAGATCAATTAAAAGATAATCCCGGAGCATTGCATAACACCGATCACAAGAAAGCTCAACGTGTTATTATGTTAAAGAATGAAAAACCCACAGAGTGTAGTTATTGTTGGAATATTGAACAACATGGACAATTGAGTGATAGGCATTATCGTTCAGGCGAACCCTGGGCCGCAGAAGATTACGACGCTATAGTAAATAGTACTGGAAAGGAAGACGATGTCGTACCAAGTTATGTTGAAGTTAATTTTAATCATGCCTGTAATCTTGCTTGCAGCTATTGCAGCCCTCAATTTTCTAGTACCTGGCAAGCGGAAGTTGATCGATGGGGAGGATATCCTACTAGCACTATTCATAACGACCCTAGTCACTTTGTTGGTAGAAACCGCCCTATACCTGCCAGCCATGACAACCCATATGTAACTGCATTTTGGGAATGGTGGCCTACGCTATACCCTAAACTAAAACATTTTAGAATGACTGGTGGCGAGCCACTCATGGATAAAAACACATACAAAGTATTTGATTATGTGTTGGCCATACCCAAACCCGATTTGCATCTAAATGTCACTAGCAACTTTAGTGTAGAACCTGCACTATTTGACAAGTATTTGGGATATGTCAAGCAGTTATGCAACACACAAATAGAACATTTTATGCAGTTTGTGAGTTTAGATTCGGGAAATCCCGAACATGCTGAATATATTAGACATGGTTTAAATTTTCGAAGAATGGAATGGAATGTTAATTCATTCTTACATGAAATCCCATACCGCAATAGTCTTACGTTTATTATTACAATGAACAATCTCAGTGTATTGGGACTACAACAACAATTGGAGTGGATCCTGGCACTACGCAAGTCGTACAGTACCACATACCAACGTGTTTGGTTCGACACTCCACTGTTGCGTAAACCCGAATGGCAAAGTTTACAAATACTTCCTCCTGTATACATTGCAATGTTAGAACGTGTGGCCGACTGGATGGAACTAAATTTAGAAACGGCCGAAGATCCATTTCATGGATTCAAAGACTACGAAGTGCAACGTATGCGTCGGGATATAGATTGGATGAGGGAAGGTAGCAAATTGGATCCTGATTATGTTAAACTACAACGTGCCGACTTTTATAGATTCTTTAACGAACACGACAAACGCCGCAAAACCGATTTCATAGAAACATTTCCGCAGATGCGAGAATTTTGGAACGAATGCGAATACCATGCCAAAAATCAATAACGAAACAGACTCACAGTACAAGCGTCGAGTAATTGACATCAAGTCCAAATCATTCTGCGGGGCAAAATGGTACAATGCCACTATATGGTTAGGCTCGGGGCAAACCACAAGTTGTCATCATCCCTTACCGCATCAAGTCAGTGTCGAGGCAGTGACTGCCAATCCCAAAGCCTTACACAATACTCCAGAAAAGAAACACCAACGTGAGCAAATGCAACGCGGCGAGCGTCCTAGTGGTTGTGAATACTGCTGGAAGATTGAAGATATGCATAAAGACACCGTTGGAGATGTTGCCGAGCCCATCAGTGACCGAGTATACAAAACAGTAATTTATTCAGACAAGGACTTAGATCGAGCATACCGAACACCTGCTGACCAAGACGTGGACCTACAAACTTTGGAAATCGCATTCGACCGAACTTGTCAGTTTGCTTGTTCTTATTGTAACCCTGCTTTTAGTAGCACTTGGGTTAAAGACATTAAACAACATGGTGCCTACACCAACTTGGTTAGTGACGGCAGGAACCATTTTACCCATACCCATAATAGTAGTCAACTTTATAAATTCGGTGAGACTAATCCGTATGTGGAAGCGTTCCACAAGTGGTGGGAATCAAACCTCCATAGAACCCTAAAAGAACTACGCATTACAGGTGGCGAACCTTTAATGAGTGCAGAGACTTGGCGGTTGATTGAATGGTTTAAGACCAACCGAGGCAAGAGTAAGACACGACTTGCCATTAACAGCAACTTGGGCACAGATGTAGATGTGGATAGATTGCTTGCAGCCATTGATGGTGTTGAAGTAGATTTATATACCAGCAACGAAGCACTAGGGGCACAAGCTGAATACATACGTGATGGTTTAGTGTGGCAGGATTGGTGCAACAACGTAGAAAAGTTATTGCAAAGTCAAAAGTTCCGCGGCATTCATGTTATGTGTACAATTAATTTATTGTGTTTAGATAGCTTGCCTGAATTCCTAGATGTCGTAATGAATTGGAAATTGGAATACGGAAAAGATGCAATTAACTTTTCGCTAAATATATTACGCTTTCCAAGTTTTCAATCACTAACCATTCTCCCTAGCGACATTAGACAAAGTTATGCCGGTAACCTATATGCATTCAGCAATAGATGGGGACGCGGCACCCACTTTGATTTGTTTCACGAGTTTGAACAAAATCAGCTAGACCGACTACTTGATTATATTGATGTGGTACAAAAACCACACGAGGAAGCCATGTCACAACAGATACTACAACGTGACTTTAAAAACTTTTATATGCAATATGATCAACGCCGAGGCAAAGACTTTGCCAAAACATTCCCTGCACTGGCCGACTGGTACAATAAACTATAATGAAAAAACACTACAAGTATAACGACCGCAATCCGATATATCCGTCAGCAACTCCCCTTACTGAAGAAGAGTTGGTCCTGGTTACTGAAAGCGAAACATTTTGTATTATCCCTTGGATTCACATGCACGGATTTCCCGATGGTAGAGCTTACCCTTGTTGTTTAAGCGACTATTGGCATCCCATCGGCGACTTCCGCAAAAACACTATGGAAGAGATTTGGAATCAAGAGCCGATTCGAAACATGCGCAAGAACATGTTGGAGGGCAAGAAGTGCAAAGAATGCACCAAGTGCTACGAGATAGAAGACAATGGCATGTTCAGTATGCGTAACAGTTTTTCTCGAGACTTTGGACATCATGTTACTTTGGTTAAAGATACCAAGCCTGATGGAACATATGAAGATTTCAAAATACGCTATTATGATGTGCGTTTTTCTAACATGTGCAATTTTAGATGCAGAATGTGCGGACCAGTGTTTAGCAGCAATTGGTACAACGATCATGTAAAAATGTATGGCAAAAAGCCTGACGTACTAGGACGTCCAATGGAACGTATTGAGTATGCTGGTAGACACAAATACGACATGTGGGAACAACTAGAGCAACACATTCCCTATCTTGACCAAGTGTATTTTGCCGGTGGCGAGCCATTGATCATGGAAGAGCACTACATGATACTGAAAGAGCTGGTGCGCCGTGAACTGTTTCATGTACGTTTAATTTACAACACAAATTTCAGTGAGGTGTTGTACAAAGATCAAGACGTAATGGAAATGTGGAAACTGTTCAAGGTTGTTTCGGTTGGAGCAAGTTTAGACGACAACTATGCACGTGGCGAATACATACGTAAGGGACAGGATTGGAAACAAACTGTAACAAATAGAGAACGTATGCTAAAGATTTGTCCCAACGTAGACTTTTATGTTAGTAGTACTGTAATGTTATACAATGTGGGACACATACCCGAGTTTCACAGAGAATGGGTAGACTTGGGCTTGGTAAGACCCCAGGACTGGAACATAAACTTATGCCAAAGTCCCGAACATGATCGTGCCGATGTGTTACCGCGTTACTACAAAGACATTGCAATTGAAAAAATTCAACGTCATTTGGAATGGCTTGAGCCACTAGACAAATTGACTCGTGCCACCAACGGATACAAAGGTATCATTACATTTTTGAATCAAACAGATAACAGTCATCAACTTGGTGAGTTTTTTCGAGCCAATGATGCCATGGATCAAGTGCGTGATGAAAAGTTTGAAACGGTATTTCCCGAATATAAGGACCTAAGAAGTTATGTTACCTGAAACAATTTGTATGCTACCTTGGGTCAGTATAGAAGCAAGTCCAATGGGCACAACCCGTCCCTGTTGTTTGGCACAAGAAGAAATTACTGACACTCACGGTAACAAAATAGATTTACGTACAAGTACACTACAAGACGCATACAAAAGCGAATACATGCAAGACTTGCGTAGACAATTTCGTGCAGGCAAACGACCCAACACTTGCAGAATGTGTTGGGAAGAAGAAGCCGCAGGCAGAGATAGCAAGCGTATACACAGCCGTGTACGTCTTAAAGAATTATATCCACAAGTTGATTGGCAGAATGATACTCCGGATCAACTGTGGTTTATAGATTTAAAACTGGGCAACATCTGTAATTTAAAATGTCGTATATGCGGATCATGGAGTAGTAGCAAGTGGGCCGCAGAAGAAATGGATTACTTGCCTGCAGGAGCAGACAAGAAAAAGCACGTTGCATATACTTGGTTAAAAGCCGGTAAGTGGCCCGAAGAATCGCCAGACTTTTGGGAGAACCTTAAAGCACTGTTACCCAACATACGATACTTTGAGTTTACTGGCGGTGAGCCTTGGTTGATACAAGAACATTTTGATCTACTACAATACGCAGTGGATCAAGGTTACAGTCGAAACATTGATATACACTACAATACCAATGCCACACAAACACCATTACCTCATGTGCCTATGTGGGCAAATTTTGGACGTGTGGATATTGCATTTAGTATCGACAATGTAGGCAAGAGATTTGAATATGAACGTTACGGTGCCAATTGGGCAGAAGCTAACGGTAATATTGACCGAACACATTTTGCCAAAAAAGACATGTGCCCCAATATCACAACACAGTTATGCTTTACCATCAACATACAAAATGTCTACTACCTAGATGAATTGTTGGCATGGGCCGACACAAAAGGTTTTGGTAGCGTATATTTTAATATGTTGCAAAGTCCCGAACGCATGAACATACAACGCATGACACCGCAAGCACAAGAGTTGGTATTGAACAAATTAAAAACACATTTTTGGACCAGCACCAAGTACCAACAAGAAATTGATAATGTTATTCGCTTTATTGAAAACGGCACAGGTAGTGACGGCACCGAGTTTGTAAAAAATATGAAACAAACAGATGCGTACCGTAAACAAAACTTTCTAGATACACATCCTGAAATAGCCAGGGCAATGGGTTATGAGTAAGATTGTATTGATAACTCATCCCACTGATTTAACATCATTTAATGCCACATATTTAGAACCAATACTTGATAAGTATTTTACAGTTGTATATTATGATCGAGATTTGAAATATCCTAAATCATCTGTAGCAATAGTAGGCAAGACAAATAACAATTGGTATACGAAATTAAATACTAAAATTGCGATTGTTAACTTATGGGAAAAAGATAAACAACGTACTAACTTTCCCTGTTTCAACATCGCAAACAAGAATTGGTTTTGGTACAACGAATCACTGTGGTATAAAAAGAATGGATACGATTTGTATATACCAAACAAACAATATACCCATACTGCATTCATGCAAATGCGTTTACAAAAACCCAATAGAGATAAATTGTTAAATAAATTACAACCATATTTAGATAATATGATCTATAGTTATGTTGCCAAAGGAATTTATTTACCCAAAGACCTACCGCACGATTTAGATACGTTAACCGGTAATTTTCAACGAAACTTTAACCCATTATGGTACGACAATACTTATTATAGCATTGTTGCAGAAACTCATATCGACGACACTACGATATTTCCCACTGAAAAAACGTTTAAACCTATAGCATTTTTACATCCATTTATGATACTAGGACAATTTAAAATTTTATCTTATATTAAAAGTTTAGGATTTGCAACATTTGATAACTTGTTTGACGAATCTTATGATAATGTAAAAAATTATAATTTAAGAATAGATAATATAGTAGAGAATGTTAAAAACTTTATTTTAGAATCATATAGTAAAGAAACAGTAGATAAATTAAATCATAATAAAGAATTATTTTTTAATCAAAAAATAGTCGAGCAAAGAATAGTCAATGAAATAATAAATCCCTTAATAGAATATGCAGAAACCTAATACCTTGTGTATGGCACCGTGGACACACACGTACCTAAGTCCACAAACAGAACGACGTATGTGTTGTGCGTCGCGAGAGCCCGCACAGAATTTTGAACAGTATATTGATACGGAATCTGGCACCGGACGATATATACCCGTCACACTAGACGAACATTGGAACAGTGATCATATGCGTTCAGTCAGACGCAGGATGATAGCAGGAGAGACACTCCCCGAGTGCGAAGTATGTAATGATCGACTGTTGAATACCTCGGTTTACCGCAGTTATTTTAATCAACTGTTTGGTGATAAGTACAATGAAGCAATTGCTTCCACAGATGAAACAGGTCGCACTAGCATGAAACCTGTAAGCTGGGACTATCGGTTCAGCAATCTCTGTAATTTTAAATGCCGTATGTGTGGCGATATGTTAAGCAGTGCTTGGGAAACCGAGCAACGCACACACCGCATGATCGACTACACCAATCCCAAGAACAATTGGATGCGACCTGAAGTCAAAAAACAAATTGAACAATTCCAAGCGACTCAAATTGAACAAGAGTTTAGCGACGCAGTAGAAGAACATAGGGTTGAGGAAGTCTACTGGGTAGGTGGCGAACCGTTGATGTACGAACAACACTGGAGGTACATGCAACGCATAGTTGAATTAGGAGACGGTCCACGTGTTTATGCTAGATATAATACTAATCTTTCCCGTGTTAATTATCGTGGCATTGATTTGTATACGGACATTTTGGCAAACTTGCGTGACTGGCAAATTTGTGCCTCGCTCGATGGAACAGGAGCAATTGGCGAATATATTAGAACAGGCCTTGAGTACAATCGGTGGCTTGAGAACTTCCGTAGAGGAACTGAGATTGCAACTAATGCTAGACAGATGCGAATCGATTTCACACTCACGTTGCCAGGAATGTTTGAATGTGGGCGAGTGCAAGCTCTTGGAAAAGAACTTGGTGCGGAAATCCTTGCCAAAGTAATTTTTAGTTTTAGCCCGGACATAGTTATGAGCCCGTTAGCACTACCCCGGGAGTTATTACATTCTTGGATAGATGAAATATTGGGTGACACCCCAGGGGGTATTAACCATATACCTGATAACAGTCCCTTACGAGACATACTAGTCCAGCTAAAAACTAGACAGACATTTGAGGAACAATGGCCTGACACTTATCAAAGTGGGCTAATAAAGGGCAAACAACGTATACTAGAGCTTGAAAAAATTCGAAAAGACGTGTATACTATGAGAGACATACTCGCGGAACGTCCACAAGTATTAAAATGGTGGGATAGCATTGAAACAAGTTAAAGTCGTATTACGCAATCCGTTAAACAAACGAGATCAAATTGATTACACAATAGATGTAAACGATTCGCCTATGGGCGAGTTATGGTTCTCTGCATTGCAGGACTTATTGCGTAACAACAATTACTTAGAGAAGAACTTTTGTTTTCTTGGCTTCCCTGATAGTGCAAGAAACTTAGACTTTATATGCAAAGAGTTAAATTGGGCAACGAATAAAATCAATAAATTCTTTGGACAAGAATATTGGATACCTGAAGTATATTTGCCCAGTACTATGCGTACAGGATTTGACCCCAATCAAGAGGTAATGAATAGGCTACATAATCACTTTGAACATTTACAAGGAACTGTGTGGGAGTTAAGTGATTATTACCGACGTGCAGACTATGAAACAAAATTTGCAATACGACAACTAAACAATTTATGTCACGAAGCAGAAAGTTTAATGTTAAGTCAACGCAAACAAGCAACACAACCTGAATGGGTACGACCCAGTCAAATAACAACTTTTTTAAACGCACCTAGGATAGATTTCCCCAATGAACATAAAACTTCTTTTGACGAAACTAGATACGATAGACGATTCGGGGAAGTCTACCTCCATTGGACGCAGATTGGTAAAACGCTTTATGAAGTCTATCGTGATGAGCATGGAGTGGATATCGATAGTGCTACTTGTGATGCTATTACTCATTTACGCTATTATAGTGGAGAGTTTGATATTGAGTGGGCACAAGATGTTATCTTTAATGGACCGCATCCGTGGCACACACGAGAAATGACTGGATTTAGAGAGTGGTTGCATCGTAACGGATTTGATACCGAAAATACCGAATACAATTATGGATATCACGCTGTCGGGCAAGTGGAATTACAAAAAAGTTTTGGAACTACTGACTTTAAAAAAGTTTGGCCCATACTGTCTAAGTACCTTGATATTGTAAGTATAGAAGCAGGAGATGCACAGGCAGTATACGATTATACCTGGACCGACACAGATTATTATCAACAACAAATTGAACGAATGAGACCGGGATATGATTTTAGCAGCCGGTGACAGTTTTGTTTATGGCAGCGAGTTGGCTGATGTTACATCAATCGTTCCTAGTAAAAATACATTTACTGCATTATTAGGTGCTACCGAAACGGTCGCCTGGCCCGGATATGGCAATGACAGTATAGCACGTACTGTTATTGAACGATGCGAACAAGGCGATGTCACAGGAGTCGTAACAAGTTGGACTTTTCCGGGCCGATACGAATTTAGATTCAACTACAATACTTATCAACGCAAAAGTCCGTGGTACACAATCAATTCCTGGACCAGCAATCTCGACATTGAAAATATCAAAAAAGAATTTTTTAATCAAGACGAAAAAACATCAAAACATCTATTGGATAATGCATTGCGAGCAAAAAATTTAGGTATCAATGATTTTGCACGAGTGTTTTACCAACATGTGGGCAATAGCGAGTATTGGGAAATATACAGTAGCCTTAAAGAAATTGTTTATTTGCAAAACTATCTAAAACTAAAATCAATTCCGTATATGTTTACTTGTGCCGATACTTACATGTTTTATCACAACACCGAAATTGATGCTACTCTTAAAAGTTTATTTGGTCAAATTGATTTCGACAAATGGTATTTTTTCCCAGAAGGTGCAGAATGGGAAACAACTACCCCGAGAGGTTTTTACCAATGGGCAGTAGAGAATAAATACCCAATGGGAGCCATGCATCCACTGGAACCGGCTCACCTAGCTGCTGCCGAACTAATGAAGGAAAAATTCAATGAACTGGTTAAAAAGTCTATACAACCGAGCGGTGCTTGAAATACGCTACCGAAAAAAATTACGCGAACTACGCAAACGAGATCCATTTATTTACAAATGATATTGACTCTAGGCGATAGTTTTACTTATGGGTCCGAGTTGGCTGACCGTCCCATGAACTACTCTGTGACTACACATTTACCTCCCAGCAGTTTTGCTTGGCCCGTCTTGTTAGCAAAAAAATTAAATACAACGGTTGATAACTTGGCATTGCCCGGGGCCAGTAACGCTAGAACATTTAGGTTGGCGATGTCAACAACAGTAAAGAAAAAATATGATATTGTGGTTTGTGGGTGGACTGAATTATCACGACTTGACATCCAGTATCAGGACACAGATTTTCCGGTCACAATCAATTCGGGAAAATGGTTTAAAAATGAGTTACCTTGGATTGACGATTACTATAGATTAAGTTATAATGAAAAGCATGCAGCCGAAACATGGTTGTCGCAATTGGTGGCATTACAGGATTTTTTTAAATACAACGGTCAAAGATACTTGTTTTTGAGTATGCAAGGGTATGGTATACTGCCAGGATTTCTTGGGACAGACACAATAGAAAACTTTGTAGAATTAGAAAAACGAATTGATCGACAATACTATCTCAATTGGCCCAACGGCGGCATGGTAGATTGGATGGCAGATTGTCCAAAAGGTCCTGGCGGACATCCGCTAGAACTAGGGCACGAACGAATAGCAGATAAAATTTATGAACATATTAGGAGTCTCGGCTGGCTTTCATGATGCCGCAGTAACATTATTATCACCTGCGGGTGAGATATTGTTTGCCGCACACAGTGAAAGATACAGCAAAATTAAAAACGATCCCAACATACATTCGGAAATGGTATGGGATTTGGTCAACGCTGAGAATTGTTTCGGGCTTGATACCATTGCCTATTACGAACGTCCCTTGTATAAACAAGCACGGCAGTGGTATTCGGGACAGGGTATTGAATGGAACAAATTAATCGCACGTAAAATATTACGAGATCAAATACGAATATTTGATTTCTCCAGTGTACCAGTTAAGAGTTATAATCACCATTTAAGCCATGCGGCAGCAGGATTTCAAACAAGTCCATTTGATCGTGCTACAGTGGTTGTTATTGATGCTATAGGTGAATGGGATACTATCAGCATCTGGGGCGCAGAATACAACGGCCGAGGTGAAGCAACTTACAAACGCTTATGGGGACAACGGTATCCGCATAGCATAGGATTGTTTTATAGCGCAATGACACAACGTTGTGGCCTAAAACCCAACGAAGAAGAATATATTACAATGGGCATGAGTGCGTATGGTACTAATGTGTTTGATGACTTGGTACAAACTGCAGTAATTGAAAACGAGTGGGAAATTAGATTAAAGCAAAATTTACACTTGGGCTTTACTGAAGACTTTTTTAAGGAAGCTGGTGTAGAGGAAATGGCACGCAGTGCACAAAACGTAGCCGAGATATTGATATTGAATGTTATGTATCGTGCCAAGAAGTTAGGCTGGAGTAATAACTTATGCTACATGGGCGGAGTCGCACTTAACTGTAGTGCCAATAGACACATAGGAGCTTATTTTGATAATGTATGGATTATGCCAAATCCTGGCGATGCTGGTAGCAGTCTTGGTGCTGCGGCACTTGCGTATAAAAAACGTGTTAATTGGCGCGATGCTTTTCTTGGCCATGATATACCTGGTGCCTATCCTGTTAACGACGTACTTGATCACTTACTTAGTGATAAGATTGTTGGTGTGGCTAGTGGTCGCGCAGAATTCGGACCTAGAGCCCTGGGAAATAGAAGCCTACTCGCGGATCCGAGAGGAAGTGAAATCAAGGACCAAGTAAATGAAATCAAACGCAGACAAAAATTTAGACCTTTTGCGCCGGTTATTCTTGAAGAATATGCCCCGGAGTATTTTGACATGCCTCGGGGCTTTGCTACTAGCCCTTACATGCAGTCAGTGGCTCATTGCCGCCATCCCGATCTATTTCCTGCTATTGTACATCACGATGGAACAAGTCGAGTACAAACCGTTGGACGAGACGGATCGGGAATAAGAGAACTACTAGAAAAATGGTTTGTTATGACCGGATGCCCTATGTTGCTTAACACAAGTCTAAACATACGTGGCGAACCCATGGTAAACGATCGTACAGATGCAGATCGTTTTGAACAACTATATGGTGTACGGGTGTGTTCATGAATGTAAATGCCACTGTACAATTTGCCAACAACGCTAGGTTATTTTTAATAGATAATTTTTTTAGCGAGGAACTAAACAATCAAGTGTTTGGTACTTTTATGTCGTACAACGACACTAATACCAATTGGGGCAACACTACAAATTTTGAACACAAACCTGGACGGAAGGTATATACTGGATCCGTCGGCAACATAGATGCTTATGTACAAACACCTGCGGTATTGGATCAAATTCGCACACTATTAGGTAAACCGGTAAAATATCTAAGTTCAAGTATGTGGGTAGACCTTCCGGGATATACAATTTCACCACATTACGATATTGATGCTTTTGAACATGCTGTACAAATATACATGACCGATCCTTCAAAAAATTTTGAAATGATGGGAACCGCATTTTATTTAAATAACAAACAACTGATGTTTGAAATACCTTATAGAAGAAACTCGGGCTATCTAATAGACACTGCTCAAAGTATACTACACGGACTACATCATTCAATACCGCCGGGATTTTTACGATATAGTGTTTACATGAGATTTCGAACATGAGAGTATTAATAATGGGCTTACCGGGTGCAGGTAAAACCACATTGGCATCGGCATTAAAGCCCGCATTGGAAGTTGCGGGCTATACAGTGGCTTGGTTCAATGCCGATGCGTTGCGAGCACAACACAATGACTGGGACTTTAGTGGTGCTGGTAGAATGCGTCAAGCCGAGCGTATGCGTGAAGCAGCCGACGGTGAAGTTTGTGATTTTGTCATATGCGACTTTGTTTGTCCGTTATTGACAATGAGATTTGTATTTGCACCGCATTTTGTTGTGTGGGTAGACACTATAAAGGAAGGCAGATTTGAAAGTACAAACCAAATATTCAATCCACCCAAGTCATGGGATGTTAGGGTTGACTCTCAAGATACTGAGCAGTGGCTTCCTGTAATCCTGGAACGGTTGGTTTCTGCTCGCAAACGTCTCGTAGTCCAAGAACTAACTCATTCCAACAACGATCAATAAAATTTTGACTATAAAATAAGTTGTAATTATAGTCTAGCACACCCTGCATTTCTTGTAGAGTAAATTCCAAATCCTTTTCACTTAGCGTACAAATCCTTTCCAATACTTCGCCTACCGCCTGCATACGTGCAACAGGATCTTCAATCGTATCGTAACTCTCATCCCACCAATAATCAAAAGTTTGAAATCCGTAACTACGCAAATACTCTAGGTTATGTGCAGGGCCTACTAGTATAAATGGCATGCGGCTCACAATGGGTTTAAATATCTTTTCGGTTAAATGACATTTACGTTCCCAATAACAAGTTTCGGTTACAACATATACAAAACTTTCTTGAGATTCGGCAACTGCACTCAACGCAAAACTATTATTGGGAATCAAGTGCTGGTCTTTAAAATCGATACGTAAAGGTAATTGTATTTTATTGATATTGCTGATTGCTTTATCTGCCACTTCTTTGCTAATTAATCGTTCATCAACTGCTGACAATAAATTTTCTGCGTAGTTCTTTTGGTTGTCGGGACAAACATCACCGTAACTGACATGGCCTTGATCCAGTATGTTACACTCGATTAACTCGCTGATAAATAAACTACGATACACCCGTCGGTTGCTGGTCAATCTATTAAACGTGATGTATTTTTTCTTTAGTTTTCTTGTTGCAGGATTGACCAATCTTGAATCATATTCGATCCCTCGAAACCAATCGTGAGCAGCAAACACATGATGAAAATAATACACAACTGGCCATCCGTATCTTTGTTGAATCAATTCTAGAGGATCGCTGTTCTTTTCGGTAGTAACCAGTATGAACGGACCTTGACAATTGTCTCTAACGTAATCTAGTAGTTTGAAATTGTATTCACCCAAAATTGGTTCTTGATCGTAACAGATAAACATTGGTCCATCTACTACATCTTTGTCGGTATGCCCGATGTCATCGGCAATACGTTCAAGATTTTCTGGTTGAGTTGCTCCGTAAGGCAGTAGATAAAGTAGTCTGCGATATGTTACAATAGTGCTTAAATAATGAAAGATGTTTTCGTAATGACTGTGAATATTATACATGTTTGATGTGTTTTACAAAGGGCCCAAGCCCAATTTGTTTGCTTTTGAAAAACCTGCAACGAGTTTGGAGGATGCAGCACGTCAGAGTCGAACCAAGTACTACTGGTTTATTTATGGACTCAATGATTACAGTAGTTTTGATTTTGATTATGTTCCGGTTCCGTGGCAAAGCGAGTATATACACACCTGGCCCAATCAATGGCAACCGGATGGAGAAGTGTATCTAGCCAAACGAACCAACAGTGGACAACCGCATTATCATGAACAAATCGTTCGCAGACTGGGAGTAAAAGAGTATTGGCATATTCCGGACTATATAGATCCTGAGACTGTAGATACTACTTGGTGTCCAGATCCACTGGAACCCGCTTACATATACCATTTCCCCAGTCAACATCAAAGTTGTAGCGGAGTTACTTATACTGTCCCGGGAGCAACCGAAGTAAAATTAGTAGATGCATTTGTTGTCAAGGCACTGCCCAATCCCGCTAGATTTGGGCACAATATTGCAGTAACTGACTTTGATTACAGTTGGCATCCTAACGTGCTAGATCCTGCATACACTTATGTGTTTGGCAATCAATGGAATCCGGCTACTCTAGAAGCCACTGTGGTATATCATGTAGATGGGGCAACCGAAATCAAGTACATGGAACCAATTGCCACAGTAGCGTCTGATATGACCAATTGGGAATCGCTAGATGACATTGAGGAATTTGATTACAGTTGGAGGCCCAATCCCACAGAACCTGCTTACATTTATGTATTTGGCAATCAATGGCTAACGCCCGAGCAACGTCCGGCATTAAAATATGTTGTTCCCGGTGCTACTGAGATAAAATACATGGACATGCCCAAGGCCACCAGAACCAGCAAGCCCGAACTGTTTGTAACACATTACGACTGCGAGTTTGATTATAGTTGGGAACCTGACCCTGGGTCACCGGCGTATAACTATGTATTTGGTAATCAATGGTATCCGGGCGAACAAATGCCCACAGTAGAATATAGGATGTCGGGAGCAACAGAAACAAAATTTGTTGATGTACCGGCACGACTATTACCAACAACTCTTAATTGGCAAACTCGAATTGACTGTGAGTTTGATTATAGTTGGTGTCCCGATCCCGGAGACCCCGCCTACATCTATGTATTTGGTAATCAACATTGGCCTGCAATAAAAATGCCCACAGTTGAATATCATGTACCGGGTGCTACAGAATATAAATTTTTAGATTATCCCGTGGCAAAATTATTGCCAAATCTTGATGCTTGGCAAGTACCTGAAGAAATCGATGCTGACAACATTGACTACAGTTGGGTGCCCGATCCCGGAGAGCCTGCTTACATATATCACTTTGGAACAGACTATCAACAAAGCATTGGATTGACTTATACCGTGCCCGGAGCAACAGAATTAAAGTTTTGGGGCGACATACCTCGAGTCAAGCGAGAACAAACTGCGGTAAAAGCACTAGAGATATTCTTTATTGATCGCGGCAATGCCAAGAGCCTGGTACGTTACGAAATACTACAAGCACTTTACGAAAATGTAGTCAAGGTTCGTTATGCAAACAGCCTGTTTGAAACCATACAAAGATGTGTGACTCGTGCACAAGGCAATCGGTTTTGGGTCATTAGCAGCGAATACAATTACAACGACTTTGATTTTTATTGGCACGCCGAACCCTGGCAAAGTTATATGACGCATGTGTTCCCGAGTCAACATAACAAGTGGAGCGATACATTTTTAATAAACCGATGGGAATTTGAACGCCATGCAAAATGGGCCACCGGCCTAGAACAGTTTCCCAATTTAAACTTTGTTCAAGATCAAATGGTTAACCGGACCGAAGCCACTGCGGACATTTACTACGTAGACCATGCCAATCCCGAAAGCAATGATAATTACAACTATCTTAAAGTAGAAGTGGGAGAAGTAATACGCACACGTTTTGCGGGCGAGTATTTGGACGTATTAAAACGTATTGTGAACACGGCAGAAACAGAATATGTTTGGGTGGTTAGCAGTTTATGTCGGTACAACTATTTTGATTTTACTTGGGAACCTGAACCTTGGCAACGCGAAATGATACACTGCTTTGCCAATTACGGAGAACAACGTGGGGACACATTTTATATACACGTAGAATCATTTAAACGGCAAATGATTGAACTTGAATTATTGGATTGGTTTAACGTTATCAACTATGTCAGCACTAACACAGTCAGCAGGTATCCTACCCCAATACACTACTACGAAGGTGACGATTTAATCACCGAAATTAAAAACTATGATTTTAAAACTCCTTACGTGACATTTACAAATCAACAAGACCTAAGTTTGTTTTTAACAAACTGTTTGTGGAGCGAAAAGGATCGCACAGTAGTACGAGCAACTAGGTCGGGGGCAACTTGTATAGTACCCCGAGATATTAAACGATATTTACGAACACAAATATACGACTATCCCTATTTGGACAAACATCACTACATAAACGAGTACTACAATAATAGTCTATTTCCCGGAATAGATATAGTTTACATCAGTAACGGCGAACCCGATGAGGAAAAGTGGTACGACACACTATGCTATGTGTCTAATAACACCGGTAGTGAAGTAAAATGGATACGTGGAGTCAATGGCAGAACTGCTGCTTACCAAGCAGCTGCCAGGGCAAGTACTACCCCGTGGTTCTTTGCGGTGTTTGCCAAAATAGAAGTTGATGTTCATTTCCCCTGGCGAGATTGGATGCCGGACTATTGGCAAGAACCCAAGCACTATATCTTTAATGCACGTAATCCGGTTAATGGGTTAGAGTACGGCCACCAGGGTGTAATAGCATACAACCGACGACTAGTCCTTGAAAATAACTCACCTGGGATAGACTTTACACTATCACAACCGCACGAATCGGTGCCGATATTGTCAGGCGTGGCACATTTTAATCAGGATCCTTGGATGACGTGGCGTACTGCATTTAGAGAAGTAATAAAGTTAAAGCACTTTGATGCAACGGCACCTACACTAGAAAACAGTCATAGACTTGACGTATGGTGCACACAGGCCAAGGGAAAGTACAGTGATTACTGTCTAGCAGGGGCCCGTGACGCAGTTGCTTATTATGAAGAGGTAAATGGAGATTACGAGCTACTCAAATTGAGCTTTGAGTGGGATTGGTTACGAACAAGATTTGAAGCAGTTAAACTTCGTTATGGGATTTAACGAAAGTACTCTCGAATAGTTCTAACTATCTTTTCAACTTCACTGTCATAAAGTTCGGGATAGATTGGCAGTGATAAACATTCTCTGGTAAACTTTTCCGCTTCCCAATTGTTCGCGTCTGGAGCAAAACTACGGCCCACAAACTCCTCGTACAATGTACGAGTATAGGTCATTTTTGATTCAATATCGTTGTAGTCTAGGTGTTTCTTTAACTGTATTCTATTGGGCACACGGACCACATACTTGCTCCAAGCATGAACTGCACCCGGAGTGGCAACAGGTACTTCTACATATTCTTGTAGCTCACGTGTATAATATTCAGCAATTTCGCTACGACGTGCTTGCCATTTATCAAAGTGCTTGAGTTTCATGGCCATAACGGCACAATCTACTTCGCTCATTTTACTGTTAATGCCTGGCATTTCATGTCCGGTATGTTTGCCATTATCGCGTAAATTTTTAACCAGCTCATATACCAATATATCATCAGTCAGTATCATACCACCCGACCCAAAATTGTTTAGATTCTTTGTAGGATCAAAACTCAGCACACTGATGTCGCCCATCTTGCCTGAAGGAACTCCATTGAAACTGGCTCCAAAACTCTGTGCAGCATCTTCAACAACACGTACTTGATCACTGCCAAAGAATTGAGTCATTATTTTAAATCTATCCCAATCTACAGTATTACCAAAAAGGTTAACATACATTACAGTTTGGATCTCGGACCCCATTGCTTGATCAGCCAGTCCCAAATCTATTAACCCGTTTGAGTCTACGTCACAGATTTTTAAATTTGCATACTTAGATAGTACTGCCGAGTTCATGGTGGCAATATAGCTAACTGCAGGTATTAAAAGACCGGGTTTTTCACTGGAAACTAACGAATTTAATGCAAAAACCAATCCGGTAGTGGCACTATTTACTGCAACGGCATAATTGCGATTTAACCGATGAGCTATTTCAAGTTCAAATTTCACAGTGTATTCCCCGTCCAAAACTCGTCCGGTACTTAATACAGTGTCGGTTATATCCAAGACTTTGCGTTTTAAATTTTGGTATTGGCGATTAACGCCATACATTTTTATAGTTTTTGTTGACATCGTTTATAATAGCCCATATATGTTTTCAACTTTGTGATAAATGTTGGGCTCTAATAATTTATGCAATTCTTGTGTGTTATTGGGGAATTTTTCTATTCCATATGATTTAAAAGTTAATCCATACTTATAAATCATAATGTGTTGAATTGCTGCTTCTTGTAATATATTTAAATTATACTCACTAAGATCAAAATAATAGTTATTGACAATTGATGTACATATATGCTCAAAATTCCAAGAAAACTTTAACGTATTGTGTTGTATTTTTTGCCACTCTTTATATATTGGCAACCACTTGATTAAACGATCTTTATCTATTTTTAAATTTAAATAATTGAAAATTTTATTCAATGCGTTTTCGCCATCATGCCAAATTTCTTGGCTATCTAATAATAGATGAGGTAAAGAAAAATCTATTTGTTCTTTAATGTTGTTGAATGCGTATGGCCTGACGTTTAATGCATAAATTTCTCTAAGATCCCAGACCGACAAAGGAGTATATTCGTTTTTAAAAAATACATCAAAATAATCACAAATTGACTCGTCAACAGATGTATATTTTTTAGTATTCAGCAATTGACGATCCAGTGCACGTACAGATAATTGATATACAGGGGAGGAACTTAAATTAAAATAAATCAAAGCAAAATTATTTTCGTGACATAACCGCCAAATTTGTGCAAAATCTTGTCTTGTATGATTTGCTATAATATTATGATTTGATTCCTTTAAAGATTCGTCCAATGGAATAGATAATTCTCGAGCAGCTATATCCCAATGTAATTGTATAGGGTAAAGAGATAGCAGCTTGTGGCCTGATACGCCATTGAAGCTTTTGATGTAACTTGAAGTTTCTGCTTGACCACTAGGATGATTTTTTCGATGACCATGTGCATTGGTCTTGGACAAAGGATTAGATACTAACGGAACCCAATTGTTTTTAGCATAAAAATCATCTTGTTTTGCCAGCCAGTACACGCTCCAATCGACGAACGTACATCCAATTGCAACATCACTCATCAAACAAAATCGATTTGTCATTTTATTTGTGTACTCCAATATGCACTCTCTCGAAACCATTTGTGGTACCGTTTAAACCCTTCTTTGATGTTTATTTTAGGATCGTACCCGAGTTCCTCTCGGGCTTTATCTATATTTAATCTTCCACGACTAGGGAAATCGGGATCTTTGTCCTGTATGTCTATTTTGCCGCGGCCTGCAATTTTAATACATAATGCAGCAGCATCAAGTAGCGTAATTTGTTTACTAGCACACCGAGTCATATTGTATATGTTGCCATTGGCTTCTGGTTTGGTTGTTGCAAGTGCTATACCCAATGCCACATCATCTACGTGTGTGAAGTCTAGTGATTCGTTTGCCCCACGTACTGTGATTGTTTGATCACGCATCGCTGCCAGCATAAACTTTGAAACAACTCTATCTTCCACGTCATATTCACCATATACAGCAGAGGGCCGTACAATAACATGATCAAAGCAGTTACGACGAGTATAGTCTTTGACAAGGTGTTCGCCCATTAGTTTCATGATGCCATACTGCCCTGCAGGATTACAGTCAGCAGTTTCTCGAACACCATCCTGGAAGTTTCCGTAAACCATACTGCTACTGACATAAACAAATTTGGGCACTTTGTAATTTTTTGTCAGTTCTAGTAGGTTCATTAGTGCCGGGCCCATAACATCTGCACCCACCAACGGATCACGGGCAAATACTTTTTGTCGGGGGAAACCGGCAAGGTGTATAACACAGTCCGCATCAAAAGAGAATGTTCGCACCACATCTTCCATTGCTTTATAGTCTCTAAGATCAATATGATGTACACTGGCACGAATACGACTACGTCGTTGACTGTATAGATAACTTAATTCGTCTTTGTCCACAAAGCCATAGTCAGTGACACTGTCAATTATAATACATTCGTGACCCATGGCTTCTAGATGTCTTACTACATTGTGTCCAATGAAGCCAGCACCGCCTGTTACTAAATACCGCATTCTAATAACCTTTCTTTAGATTTTACAATAGTTTTAATTTCTTCAAACAACTTGGGTTTGCGTTCATCAAACATTTTTGGTAATTCATTGTAAAAATGTTCATGGTTGTATTGTAATATTGGGTGCATGGCTGTGTACACTTTATTAATTTTTTCTATAGACCAATTACTGATCTCAAGTATTAAATGAAACATTGCCTCTAACCGTTGATTGCCAATTAGATTGTCATAATCTTCATCCCAAAAATCACTGAATGTTTTAAATCCCAATTTTTTTAATAATTGTAAACCACCTTTATTTGAATCTAATATAAATGGTTGGAAAAAAGCGATTGGTTTAAACGTTTTTTCAGTTAGAAATGCATACTGTTCTGCAACATACGTTTCCATGACCACTGAACAAAAACTATCTGTATAATAATGTGGTTGGCCATAAGACCAATCATTACGATCAAACGTATCTCCATTGATTTTTATTGGGATATTTAAATTTAGTTCTTCTAAATTTAATTTTTTTAGATACCACGGTACACCATCTGATGTGCAAGCATCAGATATATCTTTAAACGAATTAAAATCCGTTCTATGAAGTTCGCCTAAATAACTAAAATAAAATTTATCTTTCATTGAAAATTTTTCAAGAAAATAATATAAAGACTGTCTGTGTGGGCTAGCCCTATTATTGAGACTTAAAAAATGACATTTTTTTGGTGCGTTTAGATCAATATCTAATTTTCCTATGTGACTAGAATAATATGAATATAACAATGGTTCTTCTATTTCTGTATATTGATTTGTGTATTCTGTTTTAATGAAATCTGAACATGGGTGTGGAGTTATAAATATATGATATTTTTTTACCTTACCAGTTTTGTCATATAAAAATTTCTCTAAACATAACAATTTGTCAAAAAATTCCCAATTCACATATTCTCCCAAATAAAGATTAACAACTACTTTGCTTTCTATGTCTGGGGGTGCATATCTATCTGGCTCATTATAGATCTGAGATATACTTAAATTTTTGGAATCTACAAAGGTATCTAATCCGTCCAACAGTGTTGGTGCACTGCACCTTGGTAATGGATTCATTATACTGCCATTTCTGCTTTTATGGCATCCAGTGATTGATAGCCAACCAATCTAATATCCGCCATAGTAAACTTGTCTATGTCTTTTACTTCGGGATTGAGCCATAGTTGTGGCGCAGGCAAGGGTTCACGTTTCAATTGTTCATTTACCTGCTGTATGTGATTAAGGTAAATGTGAGCATCACCGAGAACGTGAACAAACTCACCAATGGCTAAATTGCACACTTGAGCAATCATATGCGTCAACAAGCTGTAGCTTGCCACATTAAATGGAACCCCTAAAAACATATCACAACTTCGTTGGTACATCTGGCAGGACAACTCATCCCTTCCACCAGGTACTGATCTTACACTAAACTGGGCCAACACATGACAGGGCGGCAGGGCCATGTCGTCTAACTCTCCGGGATTCCATGCAGTCAAGATGTGTCTACGACTGTATGGATTGGTTTGAATGTCGTTGATCAGAGTGGCCAATTGGTCAACCACAACTGGTTCTCGTTCACTGCTGCTGATCCAGCGAGATCGATTGGTTTGCCATTGACGCCATTGTACTCCATATACTCTACCAAGGTCGCCCTCAAATCGGGCTCGCGGTCGCCAATAAGGTGCTTGGGCATTGGCAGTCCAAATGGTGTCTTTTGGGGAGTTTTTATCCCCGTGTAAGATTTCCCGTAGGCGTCGTTCGTCCCCGGAACCTTCAATGAACCAAAGCAGTTCACTAACAATGGATTTCCAAGCCAGTCGCTTGGTAGTAACTGCTGGAAAGCCTTGTCTTAGATCGTATCGTTGTTGTAATCCGAACAAGCTGATGGTGCCTGTGCCTGTTCGGTCTTGGTGTTTAGTACCCGATTCGAGTACTTGTTTTAGTGCGGATAAGTATTGCTTCATATTATGTATTATACGTTAATTAATTGAAAAAGCAATAATACTGGTGATGTTATTTCGATCTTCTAAAGATTGATTCGTAAACAACAAAAGTACAGTTGTCTTCTGGTGCAGCACTTGCACTACGCATTAATCGTCCTGACAACAATAATTTAAGATTAATTTTTGTGTCTGCACGATAAGAACCTTTGATATGTGTCAAGTATATTCTGTCATAGATACTTTCGCATTGTTCTAATACATCGGCCCCGCCAATAACCCAAATAGTTCGATCAGGATTGGCTTGCTCTAATTTTAGTATCTTGCTTACTATGTCGCCCTTAATTTGGTGTACACTATCTGCGATCATTCTATTACTAACAACGTATACAGTACGATCCTTGAGTGTTTTGGGCATCTTGGGATCATCGTATGTGCGTCGACCCATAACAACAATGCCACCAGTAGTGAGATTTTTAAAATGTTTCAAGTCATTGGAATTATGAGGCCAAGGCAATGAGCCCTGAAGACCCAAGCCGCCGTACATGTCAGCAGCAAAGATTGCATTTATCATAGATTTTTTAGTAAGTTATCGGTAATGGGTTGTACAGTTTTGGCCACGTTGTCGATACTGATATGAAAATCCACATCGTCGATCACGTGATCCAATGCTTTTAATTTTTCGTTAATGATGCGTTCAACAATTTCTGGTGCTGCACCTTCTTCGAGCATTTCGGCTATGTCAACATCAACACTGGTTCCGTCTTTTAAATTAACAGTTATGTATTGTAAAACATCAATGGGCACTTGTTCTTTAGAAATTTCTTTGAGTAACCGTTCCCATTGAGTTTTTTTGTTTAAATTAAGCCGCCGACTTCGCGGAGGGTTTGGCTTTTTTGGCTCTTGTGGGTTTGACATTTTTCGCAGGGGATAAATCATTTGCTTCCGCTTCTAATCTTTTGGCTTCAGCAAGTAATTGTTCTGCTTGCTTTTTCATTGTTTCTGCTTGTGCAACTCGTTGAGCTGCTAAATCAGTATCACTCAATACGCCTTCACTTAGTGCACCCTTGAGGTATGCCGCCGCAGTTGCATTGCCTTCTACATCCATGTTAGTACGGCTTACACTGGAATTATTTGGTGGCATACCAACTTCACGGCCTTCTTTGGGACCGCGACGTTTGGTTTGCATACCGTTATTGGTATCCAGTTCTTGCATGCGTTTGATAGCTTCTTCGCCCTTGTCCATTTCGTCCAAGATGTCGTTCAATTCATCCAAGCGAACTGTACTCTTGGTTGTTGGAGTAATCAAGACTTGGCTGGTAGGAACCTTCTTTATAAATCCTTCACGATGAATAACTTCTAAAACATTTCTACCATCGGCCATTGTTGTGCGGAACAAAACATCGGCAAAGTCTTTTGCATTTTGACCAACTGGTGACTCTAGTTGTTTCATGACTTCATCGTGTATCATGCGTGGTAATGTATCACTGTATAGCACCAGTGCCATATGATTCTCATTGGGCACCTTTCTCCATAGCAATACTAATTTTTTGCTGTTGTGTTTGCCGACGTGTTTTATCATTTTAATTTCCTTGTGAATCGCCTGCAGTTTCTGCAGGAGTTTGTGCAGGAGTGATAGCTCCGCTGGCTTGCAAAAAGCCGATTAGGCGTTCATAGACGCCGCCAATTTGAGTGAATTCTTCTACTTTAAAAGCACCACGTGAACTAGCAATTTGTATCACTTGAGTGGCAAGTAATATATCTGACAATTGTAGTTGTGCCTGGGGGGCTTGTGGTGCAACCTCGGGGGTTGGGGTAGTTGTTTCGTCTGCCATAATATCTCCGTAAAATATACATATATTTACGTCCTATAGCAAACCGGAAAAAATTTTTTTACCAGGAAGTATACCGGTTGATAGTGTCCAATTGCAGAGCAAAGTAGCTGGCTTCCCCAGGAAGTTCGAAAGCGGCACACTTGTGCATGCCCACTTTGCTGTTACTTTCGTGTACAAAATACGTGTCGCCGTAGTAAAATCTACCAGTTAGATTTTCATAGATCCAGTCGGTGACAGTTTTGTCTGTGACGGATACGTCAAATGTAAATCGGGTAAAATGCGGAGGGCAGTGATCTACTCTCCGCAGTCCAAACACACTTAAAGGATTCACCTCATTGTGTTTCAACACTTGCGTCTTCCTTTTTGTCGGTGACAATTGTAATCTTCATAGGGCCCGCTTGCGGATATTCCACTACAATCTTCTTTTCCAGTGCCGCTTCCGAGGGCAGCAAAAACGATTCCATTAAGCCAAAGTCTTTGCATACCACTGCAATTTCGCAGGCACGGTGCAAGTCGCCCAAACGCATTTCCAATTCCATAATGCGTTCACGTGCCGCGTCCAGATCTTCAGGAGCATTATGATATATAACAGCGGGTTCTTTTTTAACCCCGGTTACATCCTCTAACACATCCTTTAAGTCGGCATCAACAGAGTTGATCTCGTGAGTGTCTTTATTGAGCTTTTTGGCCATTGTCAGTCCTATCTGCTATGATGTTTACAACGATGATAATGCCGTACAAAGCAGCATTGGTATATTCGCCACGTGCCAGAGAATCCATTGCACTCATGAATACTATGCCAATGATAAAATAAAGTACTTTGGGGTTATCGTAACCAATTATGGTTTTAAATTTGTCTAGTGTCATTTTGTTTTTCCTTCGCTATGTAGCGTGAATGTGGATAAGTTTGTTGGAGCCATACGAGCAGGTCTGCATCGTATGGCAACTGGATCTCTCCAGTGTAGTTAGTTATATACATTACTTTTTCGCCTCTTCGTAATGTGCCCAAATCCCAAATTCAGGTTCAGCGTTGGGATTGCCTTTAATGATCCAAACTGTGTCTGCATAACTTTCAACTTCTTTTGGGTTCCAACCAAAGAAGCAATAGTCTGTGAACATAATAAGTTTCTTAGGCTCCATTCCATTCTCAATCAAGTAGTTCCAAACGCAATGTGGATCAGTACCACCACCACCTTGTGGATCGAAGCTAGTAATGTCCTCCATGTTTTCGTTTGTAAACAATTTGGTACCACCAACCGCAGTATCCCAGCCCATAACAAAGATATTGTACTCAGTGTATGAGTCCATAATACCTTTGATCTCTGAGAAGAAGATCTTTAAGTCTTCGGGTCCAATTGAACCAGATGTATCAATGCCAATAACTACGTCAATTGTTTCTCCAGGTTTTGCACTAGGCAGGATAGCATCCATGTGCCAGGATTTGCGTCCGGGACGTGCAAAGGTGTAGTCACTTTTGATAGTAGATTGGATTTGTTGCTCTAGTAATTCTTTCCATGAAATTTGTGGCTCTGTGAGATCTTTGATAAGACGTTTAACACCACCGGGCAAGTTGCCTGCACCTGCTGCCTGTGCGGCTTGCAGTACTGCATCTTTGATTTCGTCACGTATTTGTCGACGTTCTTCTTCAGTTAACTTGGGACGGCCTTTACCATCTCGGCCTTCGCCGTCGCCATTGCCCTCACCTTCGCCCTCACCATCACCATCCAAGTGCTCGTCTAACAACTTGTCAATGTACTGTTCAATTTCCATCTTGTCAGCATTTTTCATCAAGTCGTCATAGACTTCTTCCATGCTCCAGCCGGCATACTTTTGGTCATACAAGCCCACAGGAATCTTTTCACCAACACGTTGTTCTAGCAAATCTGCGTTGACGCAAAAGTCTGCGGCAATGTTGGCAATTTTACGATCACGTTCGCCATTACGTCCCATGTGGTCGTACACCACATGCAACACTTCGTGCCCAAACAAGAACTCCACTTGTTTGAGTGGCATCTTGTTAATGAATTCACTATTGTAGTAGAAGCGACGACCATCTGTTGCGGCAGTGCCACACCAGTCATCTGCATTAGTCAATGTCAACCGTGTAGCAAGGTTACCAAAGAACGGTGCCTTGAGCAAGAGTCCAATACGTGCAGTGACCAATTTATCTCGAGCACTTGCATCTACTCGGGGATCGGTAACTGTTTTAACTTTAGTTTTTTCTGCTAATGTTGTTTCTGACATTTGTATTCCTTGTTTCTTACTATATTCATATTATAGCATCTTTGTCATTATGAGTCAAATTAGGCCGCGAAAGTAGTTGATCGCACCATTGCTTGGCAATAAACATACTGTCCTGAATTTGGGCTTACTACACTGAGTCCACCAACAACCATATAGCCTGCTTTGATAGCCTCATTCACCATATCCATTAGCTCTTCTGTATTGAGTGCACGGATTACAACATAAGCTCTGCCATTTGCTGTAGTAGTCATTTGTTAACCTTTGGTGTAGTTTGATAAGAACTCTTTGCGGTGACGCTTACGGATGAGAACGGGATTGTATTCTTCGCTATCGCCTACGACTTCACCAATGGCTCGAATACAGGTT